>Ga0099849_1000037_pt1 | contig 45817 bp, 60 predicted proteins | sample CB_VirMetaG_4_FD_78177 | JGI IMG/M metagenome (GOLD analysis project Ga0099849, IMG submission 78177) | Freshwater to marine saline gradient viral communities from Chesapeake Bay - CB_1508_1M Viral MetaG | ecosystem: Environmental > Aquatic > Marine > Coastal | place: USA: Chesapeake Bay... | reverse complement strand
TTCATCACGGACACGGTCACGACCACGACGAGCAACACCACCACCGCGGTAAACCTCACGGACTTCCTCGACGCGCAGGCCCCGGACAACAGCACCACGGGCGAACTCTGGCTCTGGCAGGACAGCACGGGTGAGCTTGAGTACTTCCGCGTACAGTCCATGACAAGCCTTGTGGCTACTGTGGAAGCGTGGCCCGCAGGAGGGGCCTTGAGCGCGGCTGTAGCGGCTTCAGACAAGCTCTGGCGCGTCGGGTACGTGGACGTGAATACTGCAGCCATCAACGATGCACAGGTCGTCGGTGATGGGAACGCAACTCCGTGGGACGGAGCTTGATGAATGGCGATTGGCGCGGGATGGACTGACGGGGCATGGGTTGACGCGGGCTGGGTATACGGCGCGTGGGCTCAATCCGCCAGCGCCGTTGTCGCGTGTTCCTCGGCTACGGGTACGCTGCATGATGAGTTCGTGCAGACCGCGGACACCCAATACTACGACCTATACACCCGCACAGGTGTCGCGCAGTCGTGGCAGGCGGGGTCCAACCCCGCTGAGGTCACGGGCGTGTGTGTGCGCCTCCTCACGGTAGGCACGGTGTCCAGTGGCACGATTACGGTCGGGATCTACGCGCACTCGGGCACTTACGGCACGAATGGCGTTCCCACGGGTTCCGCCTTGGTCGCAAGCGAAGCCTACGACGTCACGACACTGACTGCGAGCGCGGCGGATTATTTCTTTGCGCTTTCTGGATGGACGCCCTCTGCGAACACGAACTACACGATCGTGGTCGGGGGCACCGGAGACGTTGCAGTCGGGACCGACTCTAGCAACACGGTCCGCGTTGTCATTGAGACCGGCGCAGAGGCAACGCACAGCGGGAACGGCGCAATCAAGACTACGGGCTCTTGGGTTTCCTTCGTGGGCGACACCGCGTTCAAGGTCTACTACGCCGGAGGCGGCGGTAGCACTGGCTATTTGGCCAGCACAGCGAACAAGTCGATCATGGGGTCGTTCGGGATGGGGTTCTGATGCCATGGTGGGAAAGTGCGCAATTAGCGGCCGATGTAACGCTGCTGTTGTTGGCACTCGTGATATGGAGAAAGCGCGTTGCCGTGGCGCAGCGCGTTCTAGATGAGCCCTCACCGGGCGTAAAACCAAGCGATTACCGGGTCGTCAGCATGAAACCGCACAAGGTCTACTACGCTGGCCCATCTCTGAAAGAAGCAAAGCGCATACGTGCCCGTGAACGTGGTAACGGCGTGCACGCAGTGCTCAAGGTTAACGGAGAGAACCGCAATTGATTCGCATCGTTACGAGGCTGCCTGCAGGCCAAGATAGACTAGACCAGCAGGTGTGCCCGGACCTAGCCCGGTTAGTCCTCCCCAGATGGTACACAGGCGCAGGTTTGTGCCACTCGGCCCCATGATCATCCTTCTCTGTTTGCTGGCTGCATAAAATGAACGACGACATTGACACCATCACGGTACCGATCAAAAAGGCGCAGGCTGAGCATGTTCGCCACCTTCGTGCTCAGATCGATCTCGCCCAGTCGCAGTACGAACACGCAGTCAGCCTGCTCCTGATGGGGAGTATCGACAAGCAAGGCGCTGTCGAGCTACGAGAAGTGCACGACAACGCACTCGTAATCGCATACAAGGAGTAGGTCATGGCTACCTACAATTTTGGCATCGTGGCACTGCAACCGAATTTGACCTCGTCACACGTCTTGGGTTTTGCCGCGAACAAAAACTCCACTGACGGCTCGATGTTGGAAATCTGGGACGGGCCCAACAACACAAATTGCTTGTTCGCTTTTACAACATCAGGCGCTGCTGACGGCACAGGTGATCTTGTGATGGGCGATCCGCGCACAAGTGGCGGCATCGATACGACAGATAGGCGGGGTTTCATCTACCTGCAGTCATGCGCTGGCACCCCAACTGGCAGTCCAGCCTACGCCGGAGGGAACCGCGCTGCTCTGGTGTACGACCGCACGAACCATCGCCTTTACATCAACCAAGATCTTACGTGGAGGTCTGTAGCGGTGACATGATGAAGACCGTGACGCTGACAAAAGACCAGCTCGCCATTCTTTCAGAGTTCGGCCAACAGAGAGATGTGGCCGTGGCTCGTTTCGAGGGCGCGGCGCGTATGCTGATTCCATCCGGGGCCCAGCCGCATCAGCTAGATACGCGAACAGGTACGCTCACTTACTACGCTAGTGAGGAGGCTGATGTCGCAGATCCTGACTGAGCGAACCACCAGTTTTGCTCTGGGTGTGAATGACTCCACTGCACCCGACGAGTATCAGCCGCAAGAGCTTGCCAAGCTCGTGAATTTTCGTCCTAGCTTGCAGGGTAATGCACTAGAGCGACGTGGCGTGACATGGTCACCCAACGACGACCAGTGTTTTGGTACAAACTATTCGCCATTAGGCGGCATCGAGTGGGAGCTAACCAGCGGACAACGACAGCTTGTTGCCATAAGCGACCAATCCGGGTCGGGGCAAGGGTTGTTTTATTCAAATGACGAAGGTCGCACATGGACTGCTGCGGCTGGCGCAATCAACTTCACCGGAAACAAAAACAAGCGCGTAAGTTTTGCCACTATCGAAAGCGGTGGCACCAACTATCTGTGCTTTGCGCTCGGCACAACGCTGTCGTACAAGTGGGACGGTACCACGCTCACTGCCCTGTCCAACATTCCGTCCGGCGTTAAATACCTAGAAAGTTTCAACAACCGATTGATCGCAGCCGGGCATTCAGGCACGCGGGTAGTGGCATCAAAGGTTGGCGACCCTGACACTTGGGCCGCGCCCGATGGCTGGAACATCGACGCATCGACGAGTGACGGTGACAATTTTATTACGGGGCTGTTTCAACTTGGCCCCGTGCTGATGGTATTTAAGCGAGAGAGCGTCGGTTACATCGAAGGCTTTGGGTTCCAAACACTGCAAGTGCAAACAGGAGCCCGTGGGATCAGCCGTTCAGTCGGTTGTATAGGCTCGCACTCCATTGCGCCCTTGGGCGACTACGGCGTGATGTGGCTGTCGGAGCGCGGCTTCGAGACTTACACGCTCAACTCGGGCGTGATCCAGCTCGCCAGTCGTCCGATGCAGGGATTCGTGAATGCGATTATGAAGTCACGCATCGTCGAAACAGGCTTTGCGGTGCCGCAAGGAGTGTGGCTGCCACAGAAACGCGAGTACTGGTGCGCTGTGCCGGTCGGCCTGTATTCGGACGGCACTGTAATTGCCGGTCAACCACAGGCGCTGGTCAACAACTATATCTATTGCTATCGGCCGGGCTCTGCGACTGAGCCGCCTGCACAATGGGCCGTCACGTTTTCGGACGACAATTGGCTTTTTCAGGATACGGGGTCGTCAGTAGGTATTACATCCGACGACGGCACCTATCCCGGTGCACTGTACATAGAAGCGGGAAGCCGTGCTGAGAGCCAACTGCTAGTCGGTGACGACGGAGCTTTGCGGGTCACGCAAAACGAAGAGTTCGGGCTAGATGTTACTAGAGTTTCCATGAGCAATGGCGGAAACAGAGGGTTCGGGCCGAGCAACAACGGTACGTACCAGTACTCTGCAGGCAGCCCTCGTGCCGATATGCTGCCTATGGTCATGTTCACTTGTGACCATGACGGCCAGCTCAGCCAGCCCTGCTTTATTAGCTGGTGGGGCTGGTTCTATTACGCTGACGACACGCAGACTACGAGCGTAGAAGGCACATCTCAAGAGGAAGTGCTTGGTGCCTTGGGGGCGCGTGATATTGAAAGTATCTGCCACACCCGCCCGCTTTTGTTTGGCGACCAGTTCACGCGCAAGCAAGTACTTCGTGCGAGGCTACAGTCCAGCCAAAACACCGATGCCGAGTTCTTGGTTCGCGTTCGCTCTGATGGCAGCTCCTCTGTTGCACAGACCCTGACGCAAACGGCTACGCAGCGAGGCAGGCCTACAGAAAGCAAGCTGCGCACGAAGGGCAAGGGGCGCATCATCGATGTAGAGATCGAGTCTGGTTCTCAGGATAACGACTCTTGTGCACTGATCGCACTTGAGGTCGACGCTCGTATTCTGAGGAAAGTGCGGTGAGTAGTCCCTCTTGGGGTACGATCCCTTTCGGCGGCCAGTTTAACACCGCACATCAGCAGGCGCAGCAATACGCGCTGATCGGCTCACACTGGGACGAAGACCAGCGTGTGTTCTTCACGGGCATTAAAGAGTCGACGGTAGACGATACATATGATGTCACGTTCCGCGCCGCCCGTGCTTGCCTATGGGTGACCATCCATGTGCAAAGTGAGGGTACGGGAGGCAGGGACTACGATGCCGCCACGTTTGAAAGTTCGACGCGCTACGACATGCGACAGGACCGGGTGCGCGAGATCGAGGTCACCACAGATGGAGCGCAATCGTACTACATCTGGGCGATCCCTGAGTTCGAGCAGGCTGCAGACGGCACGTTCTACAAATACGATGGCGTGGACGCTGACGACCACATGGCGTTCACCGAAATCCGGCCGGGGCTCCCGGCTACGGTTCTGCAGGGCACACTGACGAGCGGCTCCATCCCTTATGCGACAGCGTCGGACACGCTTGCAGATACCACGTTCGAGTACAATGGCTCAGGCCAGATGCAAGCGCCCAACGGCGGGCCATTTGCGCCTGCCTATTCGTTCGGCGACCAGAACCAGATGGGGATGTACCGGAAAGGCACCGACGAGCTGGGTTTGTATGGTGGGGCGAGTGGGTGGACGTTGTATATGGATCAAGCCGTTGTCGATTTGTACTGGGGCGGTGGGTTCTATTCCGGCGTACAAGACATGATCCAGATGCGCGACGGTGTGGCGCGGCCGTCGTTGTACATGGGGGTGTCTGGCGATTTCACGAACACAACGACCAGTCAGATCTACGTGTACGGGTCGGGCAGCTCCTCAAACTTGGTGTTCCGGGGCGGCGACAATAACGCTGGTGCGACCTTTGTCACCAACGCCGTCACTGGAGACAAGGGATACGCTGCGATCTATGCCGAGGGCTCAGGAGCAGCAGGCCAGAGCAACTACGGCGCGTTCTATGTTTATTCAGTTGACGACAGCGAAATCGATGTAACGGCAGCGGGAGCAAGTCAGGGCACGATTGCTGGCCGCCTGTCTGCAAACACTGGGCTGCGGACAGTAGACGGCGATGCGTCCACCCCGGCGTGGAGCTTCGAGAGCGACACAGACACGGGCGTTTTCAGGCCCGGAGCGAACCAATGGGCCGTGGCTGTGAATGGCAATAGCCGGTTCAAGGTAGAAACCGATCAGGCGACCTGTCAGAGCATGGGGCTTGTAGTAGACGACACGTTCGCAGTGGGGCAGAACCGGAGCACTGCGGTACAGAGCGCTCTGGGCGGCACTTGGACGGGCGGAGCAGTCACTGCTATCGCAGCCTATCGCATCAATACGGACGTTGTTTTGAGTTCCTCGACAACTGCGAGCGCGTGTCTGTTTGAAATCGGCGGCGGCAGGAGCGTAACCACCCCCGGCACGAGCCTGACTGTACAAAGAATCGCGAGCATGTATTTGCGTGAGCCCGCCGTAGTCGTAGGCGCAGGAGACACAGTAACGGACGCTGCCACGCTCTACATCCAGAACGCTCCCACCGAAGCGACCAACAACTATGCCTTGCATGTAGACGATGGCGGGGTGCGCATCGATGACGGCATCCCGCTGGGAGGCGGTTCAACTCCCACGCTGGGTACGATCGGAGGCACTGGCCCAGCAACAGCAGCGCAAAACCAGTGGCTGCGAGTTTACATCGGAACAGGGGCTTTCTTCATCCCGGTATGGCAGTGAGGACGACACATGGCAATTTCATTTGAGACTCCCACCATTCAGCCGCCCACCGCAGAAGAGGCGAATGGCGACCTGCAGCTAAGTACAGCGCAGCCAGAAGGCACGACGATTGGCTCAAACACAGGCCAAACGCCGTCGCTGGCGACTGGTTCGACGAACCTGACCACACAGCACCAAGACTTCCTGAGTCAGTGGCTGCAGAACCCCACAAGGTATGGTCAGGAAATTGTACAGCAGGGCATCGACCTAGCGAATCAGGAGTCGCAGCGCGGGTTTGATCTTGGCACAGCGCGTCTCGACGAGATGATGTCGATGCGCGGCCTCGTAGGCTCCGACATTGAGGCGACGGCCACAGCCGACCTTATCAGCCAGCTCAATCAGCAGCGCGAGCAGCGTTTGTTCGACCTGAACAGGGAGATGGCCAACACATACGCGCAGGACATGGCGTCAGCCGCGACTGCTGCGACCCAGTTCGGTCAGCTCGGGCTCGGAATGGGCGAACTTGGCCTCGGCTACGAGCAGTTGTTTCAGCAGGGCGGGCAGTTCGGGCAAGAACTTGCTCAGCGCGAATCGGAGTTTGCTCGACAGTTCGGCCTGAGCAGTGCGGATCTCGACCTCCGCTCCCAGCAGCTCATGCAGCAGTACGAGCTAGAGGGCCGCAGCCTAGACCTGCAAGAAGCACGGGACTTGGCGGAGATCGATCTCAGAGCGGATCAGTTGTTTGAACAGCGGCGTCAGTTCGACCAGAACTACACGCTGGACCAAGCCAGACTCGACGCGCAGCGCGAGCAGTTCGCGACTCAGATTGCGCAGCAGGAGTCAGAGTTCTCAAGGCAGTACGGGCTACAGACGGAGTCGCTGGCGGTCGAGGTGCAGCGGCTGATGCAGGAGGCTGAGCTTGAAGGCCGCAGGTTAGACATACAGGAAGCCACGCAGCAAGCCGAGCTGGAATTGCGGTCGCAGCAAATTCTTGAGCAGGCCCGTCAGTTCGATCAGAGCTTCACGCTGGACGAAGCTCGCCTGCAGGCGCAGCGCGACCAGTTCCAGATGGAAATCGATCAGCAGGCATCGCAGTTCCAGCAGCAGTACGGGCTACAAAGCGACCAGTTGGCTCTGGAAGCTCAGAGGTTGATGCAGGAAGCCGAACTAGAGAACAGGTCGCTTGACCTGCAGGCGGCGACATCGGAAGCAGAGCTAAACCTGCGCACGAATCAGTTGGTGGAAGAAGCGCGGCAGTTCGATCAGACGCTGACGTTTGATCAGGCGCGACTGATGGCAGAAGACCAACAGTTCCAGTCGTCCCTGAGTTTCCAATACTCGCAGCTAGCTGAGCAGACGCGGCTGTCGGAAGCGGACCTTCAGTTCCAGCGTGAGCAAATGCTGGAAGACTCATTGAATCAGTCGCTGGACAGGGCTCAGCAGTGGGACATGCAGCAGTCGAGCCAGCTATTCCAAGCCACGGAGGCTGATTACAATCGTGCGCTTGAGCGCGAGGCCCTGCAATTGCAACTGCAGGGCATGACAATGGAAGAGGCGTGGCGCACCGCAGACCGGGATTTAACACGGGAACTTGAGTCCCGCGCTCTGTCACTGCAGGAATCTGGGCTAGCGGCCGACCAAGCGTATCGTGCTGCGACATTGCAGCTCGAAGCGGAGCTGGCAGACAGAGATCGTGAGGCGGAGATTTACCAGTCAGAGCTTGCCGCCTACACGCAGCAACAGAACGCCATGCTCAGCGCCCTGACGGGCATTGCCGACAGCCTCAACACAATCATCGCTGCTTCGGGCGGTACGATTGCCGACGCTACCGCGAGCAATCTGGACATGAGCGGGCTAATGAACTTCTTCAATGCGTTCTCGCAGCCTGCTCCCACCAACCCGTTCGGGACCACTGGCTCAGGTAAGACTTACGGGGAGACCTCAACCTACATCCCCACGCAGCCGTTAGACGGAACCACGTCTACTGGGTCTACTGGTCTGTCGTTTGATCAGTTGCTGGCAATGCTGGCGGCGTACGGAGGCTGATGATGGATGAGTTTGGTCTGCTCGGCCTGCTAGACCCGTTCATTGGCATGGACGAGGAAGACGAAGAGGTCAAGCCACTAGACCGGGACCCACTCGTGCCGGACACATCGACGGCAACGGGCACGGGTGGCGGTGGTTCGTCGTCGGGCACTGTCGATGGCGGGTTCGATGAAGTGTTTGACCCAACCACCAGCGACGACACCGAAACGTTGCCCGGCGACGACCTCCCTACAACCGGAGACAACGAGTCCACGGGAGGCGGTGGCGGCACGCCTACGTCTGGCACGGACATCGAAGACCCGCTCGCGGACGAGATCCCTGACCCCGAAAACCCTGCCACCGACGACGACCCGGACCTGCCGCCTCCGTACGAGGCCATCGCGTACGATCCGGTAGCTGCGTACGAATCCCTGCGCAGAGCAAGGGCGATGCGCATGTTCGACAGGCGCGACTGGAAAGACGAGTTCCGCAACCGTGGCTTTGGCAGGGGCCAGCTCGACCCGCGTGCGGGTGCGTTCATCGCGAACCAGTACAGGAATGCGGACGTGGGCGATTATGACCTTGCCACCGTGCAAGAGGCGTTCGCCAACATGACCGCCGAAGATCTCGCCTACATGAATCCGCAGGCGCTAGCGCAGATCCAGAACACGATGAAGGGGCTGACGGTGACCAACCCCGCACAGGGTGGGGCACCGACTCCCTACATGGCCACAACGGACGCATACGCTGCGCAGAGCGATTTCAGCGGCGACGGGTACAGCTATGACCCGTTGCTCAAGGACATGGAGGAGGCGAGGCGTAGCGCCTTGTCACGAGGCTTCGGCTTCGCCATGAAAAATCAGACACAACAACCTTGGTGGTACAATATGGGAGGAGGATCATGAGTTTCGGTTCAGCAATTCAGGGTTTGATGGGCGGCATGCGCAACCCGAACATGATGGGCGGCATGGGTGGCATGCCCGGTATGGGTGGTATGCCGAACCAGATGATGTCTGGTTACGCCTCCCACGACGGGCAGAAGATGGGTGGCATGGGCGGGATGCTGGGGTGGCTGCAGAACAACCCAGAGCTGGTCGCTCAAATTCTTTCCGGTGCGGGTCAGGCATTTAGTGGCATACAGGAGCGCAAGCTGCAGCGGGACATGCTGAATGAAGAGCGCAGACAGTTCAACGAGGATGATGCGTTCCGTCGCCGTGGCATGGGCGTAGTCGGCAACCCGCTTCCCGGTCAGGCGCAGGCTAGCCCGATGGCCACCAACCGATCCATGTCCCCATACGGCATGAGGTAAGAATGACCTTTTTCGGCGATTTGTTCGAGGTCGCCGGGGGCGGAGCTAGTGGCTTCGCCGCTGGCATGCGTGCGCAACGCGAGCAACAGCTCGAACGCGACAATCTGCGGATGCAAGAAGCGGAGATGGAGGCTGCGGCCGTAGACCGCTCTCTCATGCGCGGCATCCAGCAGCAGCAGGTGCAGTTGGCTGAGGAAGAGTTCCAGCATCAGCGCGCAATGGATCGACGGGAGTCGCTGCGGAGCCGAATGGAAGCAAGAGACGGCAAGGCCCAGCAGAAGCTCGAAAACGAGCTTGCTTTTGCAAGGTACGGGTTTGACCCAAGTGGTAACCCCTTGTCTTATAACGAGTTGCCTCTAACCGATCGGGCGCTGATCCACCAGAGGCAAGCGTCGGCAGCGGCTGCTCCTCAATTCGGCGACAGGGAGAAAGGCCTTGCCCAACAAGTTCTATTCCAGTTCGGACAGCAAAGCCGGGATCGCTTGGACTACCCCGCCATGGAGCAAAGGGCGAGGGAGCTTGCAGAGGCGGGGGGGATGGACCCGGCAGCAGTACTAAATGCCCTGAACGCTGTGACGGGAGAGTACCTGCTCGGCCGCATGACGATGGACCCAGTAGATAGGATGATGGAGGGCATATTGCCGGACATGTCGTTTAATCAGTTGCTGCAGTATGACCCGCAACCATCAACGCTCAGCGGCGGGCAAGTCGGCGGAGACGTTACTCTCTCGGGAAATCTACCACCCGAAGTTCAGGCAGCCATTGATGAGTTGGTGGCTCAAGGCATCACCGACCCGAACGAAGTCATGGCTGAACTGAGCAAAAGGGGTCTGGGCAATTAATGGCAATGAACGAGCAGGACATCCGTGCCCGCATACGGGAGGCGCAAGTGCGAGCCCGTATTCGCGATGCCCAATCTCGCGCTGCCCAATCTTCGGGTGGCGCACAACGGGGCACTCCTGCTCAGCCAACAACCTCCCCGCCAGCTACTGACTACCTGAATCCGCAGGGCACGCGGCCGTTTGCACGCGCCGTTGAGGGCGGGCTGGACGCATTGCTGGGACTGTCAGGCGGGGTCGTGTCGAACGCCCTCGACATCGGCGCACGCTTGGTCCCTCTTGCTGACTTCGTCATTCCAGCGCCGGGCAGCCCGCTACAAGAGCTTGGCGTCGGTGATGCTCTCAGGTCTGGTCGTGATGCTACGCAGGAGTTTTTTGCAGAACAAGCTGCCACTCAGGTCGTACCGGGCTCGGGGCAAACACTAAGGGAAGGTCCGGGCTTGCCGTTCATGGGCGGGAACATCGCAGGCACGATGGCTTCCGAAGGCCTGTCGTACGTGTACGGCGGCGGCCTTGTCAGGTCGGGCGCAGGTGCAGTAGCCGCAGGCGCACGCGGGCCGTTTGCACGCGCTCTGCAGGCCCTAGGCAGGAGGGGTGGGGGTGGACTGAGGGGTCAGACAGTCGAGGCCTTAAAAGACGCTGCAGCCGTTGCGCCGCTCGACATAGCTGCGTCTATCGATCCGGCCACATCGACCGCTGGAGCGATCACGTCGATGGTGGACGCAACCGGCGCAGAGGTCGACGGCCTGCCGGGTCGAGTGCTCGATGTGATGCGTAGCGCCAGCGAAGCCGAAGGTGTATCTGGTGTCTTGGCTCGCGGAGCAATCGAATCCGGCCTTGGCACCGTAGCCGATGTAGGTGTGCGTGCTCTTGGTGCCGGTGCACGCGGAGCGCGGCGCACGACCGAGGGCATTCAGGGCAGGATCGAAGAAGAAAAAGCGGCGCGTGTACTGGAAGACGTGCCGACACAGCTTACGGAGCAGGACAAGCTGGAGCTTGCTCAGCTCACAGCAGAGCGAGAAAGCAACCTGCGTGCTGCAGATCTGCAGCTAAGCGAAGACCCGCTCGACGTTTTACGTGAAACACTGGAAGAACGCATCCCGCCCAGACTGACGGCCGAGGACATCCAGCCTGCAAAACTGGAAGACGGTACTTCCGGCAATCCGCCAGAGGTTGATGATGCCATCAACGATGTCATCCGTGAACACAACGAGCTAGTCGACGAAGAGGAGGCGTACGCCGCCGCTCGTCTGATGGAAGAACAGGGCGAGATCGACGAGATACTGCAGGAAGACGTTGCTTCGCCAGCGCAAGTCAGGGACGAAGAGGCCAAACAAGCGGCCCGCGATGACCTGCTCGCCAGCATAGATGCGCGTGCTGCCGAGCTAGACGACGGGCTCGCCAAGGAGCGCTTGCTGTCCACCCGCAGGCAGATAGCTGACGGGCAGGACCCGCGCCTATTTGCAGAGAGGCTTGAAGCGCACGGTATCGACAGCCGCATGGTTCAAGATGCTGGCGCAATCATCGCCCCTCAGCTAGACCTGAGAAGCCCGAGCAGCAGGGCTGCGGTCGGTCTGGGCGGCGGCTTGATTGGCACTGAAGAAACGTCCACAGAAGAACGTGCACGTAATGCCATCATCGGAGCGGCTGCGCTCACCACAGGTCCCGCGCTCCTGCGAGCCCTAGACCGTTGGGCCGGTGGCAGAAGCGGCCATCTAGTCAACCTGCTTGCCGAGAACATGCCCCGTGGGGAGGTACAGGCAGGCACACTGACGATGGAGCCCAAGGTATCTCGACTCGTCAAGGAGATGAAAGGCGGCAATACGATGCCTGCCGAAAACTGGGAGCGTCAGTTCTTCGACGAGAACGGCAAGCCGAAAGGGTTTCGCCAGATCGAAGACGACCACTACGGCATGCGCGAGTTCTTTCAGTCTAGGGCTGGGCAGAAGATCAGCAAAGAACAGGTGCTGGCTCACATCGAAGCCAATCAGCCGGTCATCGAAGTCCACACGCTCGTTGCAGACGAGACAACCATCGACATCAGGACGGGCGGAAGGGAGGCGGTCGGCAGGGAGGAGGTAAACGACGAGTACGGCAACGTGCCCGTGTGGGCCGACGAGGCTGTGGTTACGGAGGTCCGTGGGCCAAGCGTGTCGCAAGATCAGGCCCGCTGGGCAACGAGGTCACAGACGGGCGACCCGATCGGCGCAATGACGGGTTACAATCACCGCGAAGTGATCATCAGCCTGCCAGAAAACGCGAGAGCGCCGGGCACGCAGTTCATTGCGCCGTCGCACACCGGAGACACACGAAACCCAATCGTGTTCATGCGCTTGTCCGAGAGGCAGAACGCGGACGGCGAGTGGGTGCTGTACGTCGAAGAGCGGCAGTCGGACATGGAGCAGTTGCCCCGCAACCTCGCCCGCATGCGCAGGGATGCCGGTATGCCCGACCGTCCAACCATCGGCCCAGAGCCGTATCCGACGTATCTGACAGATGAGGGCACCCAGATCTTCAATGTGCAGAGCTTGGATGAAGACGACCTCCTGAGCGCCACCTCACCAGACTTTGCCCACAACAACCGCACCGCTGAACTCGCTGCTCGCTACCTCGTCGCAGAGGCACGCCGTCGTGGGATCAAGCACATCTCGTGGACACCCGGCGACCTCCAGCTACAGCGCAACAACAAGGGCGGCCTGACGACCAAGATGCGCTACGAAATGCGCGATCAGTGGATGGACGACCACAGCGTGCTGCAACGGTGGCGGCCAGTCGGCAACCTGATTGCAGAGCATCCCAGCGGGCGCACGATGGAATGGAACATGAAGGACGAGGCTCTTGAAAGTTGGGTGGGTGCCGACATAGCCGCACAACTTCGTGCAGACGCCGGACGCCGCGTGCCTTTCGAGGGACCCAGTGCGGCAGGCGACCGCGTGCGCAACCTCAACCGCACCCTCGACGGAGACATCGCTGTTGAAGCGAGAGAGATGGGCTGGCAGGGCAACAAAGGGGATGTCCAGTCGATCCTGCAGCGCGAGCTGCAGGCTCTTGCAGACGCCATGGACAGCGGCAACCTGAGCGTGGAAGATCTGGACAATCTGGAGCAGGCCGCCGCAGGCAGGATCAGCAAAAGCGGCGACTTATACGAGCCTGACAACATCGGCCACTCGGAGGCGCAGTACTACGTCGGCCGACGCATGGAGGAAATGTACGAGCTTGCCCGTGAGGTGGCGGAAGGCGGGCTCGAAATGGACTATGCGTGGCACACGTTCAATGAGCCCACACTGGTGTCGACCTCTGCTGGCCTTGCACGTCAGTACAACGAGGGCATGGCCCGCGCTTTCCGCAATGTGATGGACAAAGAGGCCGGAATGAAAGGCCGGTACTCGTTCACAGGCACGACGATCAAGGACCTAGAAGCGTTCGAGCACCAAATGATGACCCTGCCTGACTCATGGGAGGGTGCTCGCAACTTCCAGTTGTTCTCTCATGGCGCAGTCGGCGGTGCGGCATTGGGCGGTATCGGCGGTGGCGCATTGGCCTTAGAGACGGGCAACGAGGACGCAATAGGCTCTTTCATACTCGGTGGTGCGCTCGTTGGCGGTGGCGCAGCTACTGCGCTGCAGCGTCGGGTGCTCAACAGGTTCGGTAAGATCGACGGTGGTATCAGCGATGAAGAGATCGAGCTGCTGACCAACCACGCCAACGCTGACGCAGTTATGCGTACGCTCTCTCGCATCACTCGCTTGGGCGGCGCGTTCCCCAAGTCCGGCATTGACCCAGAGTCGTCTGGCGTCCGCGACTTGGTAGACCAACAGAAAGCCAGACTGAGGTCAATGCGTCAGGCAGTGACTAGGTCTACCGCGCCAATCGAAGACATCTCCGAGGACGTTGCCAACACGATTGCGCAGGGCAGGGGATACCAGTCGGCGGCAGAGGTCATGCTGGAACGAGAGTTCGTGCCCATGCTCCGGCGCTTCAAGGACAAGATGACCGCGATTCGTGCGGTCGGTGTAGCAGAGCGGGGCATGGAGCTGTACCGACTGGGCAAAGATACAGACCCGGACGAACTCACTAGCTGGAAGGCTACCAGTACACACTTGCTGAAAGACCCGGAGGTAGCAGAAGGACACCGGCAATTGCTCGGGTTCTACCGCAAGCTGCTTGAGATGAAGCGCGACGAAGGCGTGATCAGTCAACGTGCCTTCGAGGACATCGTGGCCAAGGGCGACAAGTACATCCCGTTCCTACCGCAAGACATCGTCGATGTCGTATCGCGAGGAGGTACGGTGTACAGGCCGAACAACAACCCCGGCATACGCCAGATGTCGAAGCGTCTCAACCAAGAAGAGATTGTCGACCCGTACGTGCAGGCGATCAGGGATACGTACGAAACATTCCGCCGGGTTGCCCGACACAAGACGGGTCAGGCTGTCGCTGTTGCTGTCGAGAACGACCCGGACGGCACGAGCGGTCTGTTGACCAAGCTCGACAAAGAGCCGGACATGCGGGGCAAAGAGCGCGACAGCATCATGCCTGTGCTGCGTGGCGAGAAGCTAGAGTACTACCAGATCCACGATCCGCTCCTCGCAAAAGCGTGGCGCACGTACGATGGCGGGCAGGAGCAGACATCGTTCGGCAAAACTATCGCCAAGATGCGCCGGGGCATGCAGTACGGCACGACCATCTCCCCTGTGTTCCAAGTGCGTAACGGCATCAGGGACTTCTTCATGTCTGCCGCGCAGTACCCGCTTCGAGGCGGGGGCCGTGCACTCGGTACGTCGGCCGCAGTCGGAGGCGTGGCCGGTGCTGCCTATGACGAGGAGGACAGGGCGAGAGGGGCGCTACTGGGGGCCGCTGCTGGCGCTTCTGTCGTAGGCGGCGCTCACATGCTTGAGCATGCAGTCCGCACGGCAGACGCCATGACCTCGATACTGGGACCAGACACGTCTGCCATGCTGTTCGGTGGCCTCATGGGTTACGCAGGCACGGACGAAGAGGCGGGCTTCATTGAGCGCATGAAGCGTACCGCAGCCGGTAGTGCGATTGGGTACGGTAGCGGCAATATAGCAGGCCGTGTACTTGGCGACCGACTGCCCTCCACCCTGCGCAAAGACAACGACCTACTAACGTCATACCTGAGCAACGGTGGCGGCCAGTCGGGGTTGTTCTCTCAGGTACAGCAAGACGCAGACAAGATGCTTGACCGCCTGAAGACACATGGCGTCAGCGAGGTGGACGTGTTCCATCCGCAGGATCTAGCGTCTGCGATCGACATGATCACTCACCCGTTGCGCACGCTGGTCCGGGCGTCGAACCAGATCGGTGGTGCCGTCGAGCAGGCTCCCCGCCTAGCTAGGTACAAGTACGAACTCAACCAGCAGATCAAGCAAGGCGTCGACCCTGAGTTCTTGGATTACGGCGCAGCTATTTTTGCGGCGCGTGATCAAGGCCTCGACTTCGCCACGGGTGGTGGCAACCAGTTCGTGCGCGGCCTCACCAACATGACGCCGTTCTTGAACCCTGCGCTGATCGGGCTGGACAAACTTGTCCGCATGGCAGCAGACAAGAAAACATATCCGGTCGTCGCCGCGACCATGGCTGCTCCGACAATCGGCCTGTGGATGCTCAACCACATGGACGAAGACCTGCGTGAGCAGTGGACGAACCGCCAGCAGTGGGAGCGGGACAACTACTGGCTCGTGCCGAAGAAGTACCTGCCGTTTGTAGAGGGCAACGAGGGATTCATCCGTGTGGCCAAGCCGTTCGAGCTTGGGTTCATGGGTGCCTCTGCGTTCGAGCGCACGCTTGACGCCCTTTACGATGTGGACCCTGCGCTAGCCGCACTGTCTGCCACGAACGCTCTCGACGACGACACGGCAGCGCGTTTGCTCGGCACAGCACGCAGCATCGGCAGTGGACTGATGAGCACGACGATCAGCCCGACCATGCTGTTCGGTGCCATGCCTGCCGGGCCCATGGTACAAGCAGGCATGCTGGGCGGAGAGCACGGCTACGATGCGTTCACCGGCAGGCCCATCAACCCGTATCCGTATCGCAACGTGACGCCGGAGCAGCAGGCGAGTCCGTACACCAGCTCAGTGGCTAGATGGGCACAGCAGTCACCAGTGTTGAGCAAGGTTCTTGCAGGCGCAGGATTCGACACGCCAGCCAAGATCGACTTCGCGATACGTGCGTACGGCGGCACACTAGCAACGCAGGTTTCGGAGGGCATCACTGACATCGCTCGGTACACGGGCGTCGACACATCAGCACCGCCACCAGAAAGGGGTGGCATCTTTAGCAGAGCTTTCGTCACCCGCGAAGGGACCACGACTCAACGTGAGACCCTGTTGCGCCAGCGGTACGACGAAGCCGAAGAGTACTGGAACACGTTCAACCTGCTCTTACAGCAGGGAGACGCCGCGAAGGTCGCGGACCTCATGAGCGAGGACGAGTACAAACGAGGCGTGCAGACCTACATGGTGCTACGCCCGTACAAAAACTACTTGGACGTTTTCACATCTGCGCGCCGGATGATTCGGGACAACCCGTCACTCGACGCCACAGAGAAAGACCAAGCAATCGTTGAATTGAATCAAGCCATTGCCGGGGTTGCGCAACAAGCCGGGCTCACACTTTCGCGTGTGCAGGACACACGGGAGGATTGATGGAGAGCTGGCAGATACTGGCCATGATCTTCGGACCCGCAGGTGCGGGTTACATGGGGGTCAAGGCATCGTTGAACGGCACACAGAACGATGTGCGTGAGATCAAAAAAACCCTGAGCAAGATTGGCGATAACCTTGAGGACAACCGCATCAGAGTGGCTGTGCTTGAGGCAATACAGCGAGGCGACAATGTCCAGAGAGAACGATGACGAGCTGCACCCTGCGGCCGTAGAGAGGATCGAGAACGAAAGACTCGAAAAGGTGGCCGCGCTCCGCAGGGGCGTGGGTGGCTGGGTGCTCATGTGTGGAGGCTTGGTCTACGCCTTCCAGTTCCAGTCGGCGACAGGCTGGGTTGTCTGCGCAGTGGGTGCAGGCATCTTGTCTATCAAGGACGCGAAGACACTACTCGGCAAGTGAGGCAGGATGGCTAGCTTTGAGAGCAGCACGTACTTCAGCAAAGAAGAGTTTGACCACCCCGACAAGATGGATCAGAGGTTCATCGCCAAGCTCGACGTTGCCCGTGGGATTGCGCAGGTGCCCTTCAAAATCAACTCGGACTACCGCGAGGACTCGAAGGCGCACTACAACGGTCGAGGCGTGGACATATCAGCAACCGACAGCAAGACACGGTTCGCCATCGTGCGAGGTGCGATACGGGCAGGCATAAACCGCATCGGGGTGTACGACAGGCATGTGCATCTGGATGACGAGCAGGAGCCCACGCACCCTGAGCGGGTGATGTGGATTGGCAAAAGCAAGTGAAGGGCGTCATAGCCGGGATCGTGTTCGTGATCCTCGTGGCTTTGGCCACATGGGGCAGGACGGTCGGCGTATGGAGGCGCAGTCGCACGGCAGTACTGCCGTACACTCAGGGCAAGATCGACGCGCTCGAAGAAGATAACTCGTGAGGGAGGCGGTGTGCGTTGTCGCCCTGTCGGTAGCGTTGGCGATGGTGTTGCTCACTAGTGGCAGCAGGGGATTGCTCAGCGATCAGCACAGGGCGACAGCCGACAGCATATCCAAGCTGATCATTGAGCTTGACGACCTGTCGACAGTTGCGGACTCGCTGTCTAACTACACTGCTTCAGTGCAAGAGCGATACACAGCCGACTCACTGCGATGGCAGCGCGAACGTGAGGAATTGCGCCTCGACGTAGATGCTGCAGACAGGGAGCGGCGCTCGTTGTCTGTCGCGCTTGAGCAGTACATGGCAGGAGACAGTGCGGGTCTAGCTTTGCTCGACAGCCTCAACGCGCAGCATGCCATTGTGGTTGCTGGGCTGGTTGAGGAGAACAACACGCTTCAGCAAGAACGTGCTGCTTTGCTGGAGTCTCGGGCGCTATTGTTGCAGGGGCTGAACTTGGCGAAGGAACAGCTAACGATCAGTGTTGCCGCGATGGAGCAGCAGGGCGAGTTGAATCTCGCGATAGCTGCAGAGTTGCAGAAAGAGAAACGAAGGGCGCGTGTTGCCACCGCTGCTGCTGCAGTTGTCGCTTCTTTCGTTCTGCTACGTCAGTAGCACAGCCATCGCAGCCAGCGCCCATATGCAGCACGATAGCAGCAGGCCGAACACGCAGCCGCGACCGGGGTCGCCATCATGGTAGTGCATCTATCTCTCCTCTATCACGCCTTGGTTCACGCACCAGTCCCAAGCATCGTGAACGCTACGCCATAGCGCCCACGGAACATCGTTCTGAGCGCACACGTCACGGAACGCAGCCTGCGAATCGCGCAGCTTTGCCTTGGCTGTCTTCAACTCGACAAACAGAACCGTGCCGTGCCCTATCACAATGAGATCGGGGATACCCGGCGTCTGCCGAGTACCCCCGCGCTCTTTGCGATACCCTTGCTCGACTGAGTACACAGAGAACCCAACCATCTTCAGGAAGTTTTGAACCTCCTTCGATATGACGGATTCCTTCAAGGCTATTCCTCTAGTGTGTACTTGGCGTGGTGCCCCTTCTTCGTTCTGACCAACTCAGTGTGGATGGCGTAACCCATCTTGCGCAAGTCGTTGATGCGTGCGGCCAAGCGGTAGCAGCCGTAATCCCGCATTGCCCTGTAGGCCGTGATGCTGCCGTGCTCCCGCATGTGGTCGTACACCTTCTTGCACTGGCCTCCGAACACCTTTCTCACAACCCCCTCCGGTTGCGCTCAATGAAGATCGTGACGGCGAGATCCTGATCTACCTGCGTCGGGTCGCGATTGAACTCATCACGGAAGGCCGCGACCACACGACCGGCCTTGATCATGGAGTCGAGCATAATGTCCTCAAGGTCGAGGCCATTTCCGCCGGACTGCTGAGGCGCAGCGGCCGGGGCGGGTGCGGGTGCGGGTGCCGGTGCCCCGTCCGCTGACGCCCACGACAGTGACGCGACATCACGGGAACCTGCTGCGGTGAGTGTGACCCACGTCTGCTGCGGTACGCCCTGCATCACCTGCACGCAGGCGTCATTCTCGATGGACATCCAGTACTCGTGCCCGTCCGGGTCACCCTGTACATGGATGGGTACGATCCAACCGTACTTACCCTCGCGCACGTTGCCCGTGAGCTTGAGCGTGAGTCCGTTGCTTTTGACTACGTCCGAGTGGTACACGGTCTTTTTGTCAAAGCGTGGCATCATTCGTTCTCCTGCAAGTAGTCGTCGACCTTTGCGTAGGCCCACGATGGGATGGTGATGTCCTGCGGATCTTCCGGGTATGCTGGCCAGTGATCGTGCTCGTCACACTCGCGATACTTGCGCAGGAGCACCCGGTTCTCCTGCTGCCCTGCGTCCAGTGCGCCCTCGTCGCAGCGGAAGATTGACGAGGCGTACGGTGCAGCCTTCTCGACGGCGATGATGTGCGCCTCTGGACGCCACAGGCCCAACGTCTCCAGTCCTGACAGGTAGAACGCCATCTGCCGGTAGTATCCGAACCGGAAGAAGCTCTGCTCAAACCCGTTGCGACTGGCGTCCTGTGTGCTCTTCACGTCGATGATGGACGTTTTCCATCTGCCGCTACGAGGCAAGGCGTCGATACGTCCCTTGCACTCGACACCAGTATCAGGGTCGAGCCACATGATCGTCGCCTCAGCATCGATGTCGACAAGCATTGCCGCAGCGACAGGGTGCAGGGACACGTTCATGGCGATAGCGTGGCACATGTCATAGGTGTCAGCCGGGAGCAGTCGCTCCTCGCCGTACTCGTCGATGGCATCTGCCCACGCCTGCTTCACTTCCTTCTTGCGCTTGTCGCCCACCGGGGCACGCACGTAGTGCTCTCTGCTCCAGAGCGCTGGCTCAAGCACGGCCTTGTGGATCAGCGTGCCATCAGCGAACGACTTGCTGGGTGCCCTGCCTTGCTTCATGTGCGCAGGGCTGCGCTTCAGCAGTGACAGGCGAGACGATGACGCCGCCACGATGCTGTGGTATTCCTCCTCGGGTATGCCGTAGTGGATACCGACCTCGAATGTTGACATGCAATATCCTGTGGTAGTAGGTTTGCGTTACGGTTAGAGCCGCACTATCTGTGGTGGATAGGGGCCCTCCGGTGCTACGGTGCCGGGGGGCTTTTGGCATCCATAGGCCTAGCCCGTCTATCCTCCGGCCTCTTGATCTTGTAGCCACCGAACAGAACGTCGAGCGCGTGGTTGAGAGTGTGGCTCCTGCTCTCGTCGCCTCGGATTTTCTGAATGGCTTCCAAGATTCGCAGGCGCTCCTGCGTCACCCTAAAGGTGACAGCTACGGTGCGCTTGTGTACAGCGTTCGTCACGGCAAATCCTCCGCGTTGTGTGGTGTGTACAGTAGTCTAGCAGGTGTCATGTACACACGCAAGATTGACAGGGTGCCCGTCTTCCAAGTAACCTCGTGCCCGATGAAACGCACACCACTCAGTCGCAAGACGCCGATCAGGAAGCGCAACGCCAAGCGAATGGCCAAGCGCAAGCTCAAGTATTGGGGGCCACCCGGATACGTCGAGTTCGTGAAGGGAAAGCGGTGCTGCGCATGTCACAAGGCGTACCCGGAGTGTGCGCACGAGCCGTCACGCGCAGCAGGGGGTACATGGAAGGACATCGTGCCGCTTTGTCCGGGGTGTCACCGCACTCGTCCGGGTGCAGTGCATCAGATCGGAAGATCAGAGTTTGAGAAGCGCAACGGCGTCGACTTTGATGAGGTCAAGGCGCGTCTGTTGCGCGAATGGCAATCGTTGTAACCCATCCACCACGGAGGACAGATGTTCGACCCGCAGTTGTTTGCGGACACAGGCCTGAGCGCCAACGCGAAGGTCGTGTTCATGTATGTGTGCGGCATGCCATCAGCGACCAGTCAGGAGATCGCAGACGGGTGCGCACTATCGAGGGCCACGGTGACGCGGTGCCTCAAGTCGTTGCGCAACGCCGGGTACATTGAGTCACGAAGGCTCATAGGCAGAGCCACCAAGGCTCAGGCTGAGCCGGTTGCCTCGCGCACGCACGCTGTACCTGTACCTGTACAGGGTACACAAAGCCCCCCTGTTAGTCCCCCCAAGCAGACGAGCAAGCGCAAGACTCTGCCGCCTGAGAATCTGGAGGCGTCCGAGTCCAACGTGCTTCTAGCTCGCAAGCTGGGCCTCAGCGTGACGACCGAGGTCGACCGCTTCGTCAGCTACTGCCATGCCAACGACCGCAGGTATGCGCGTCATCAGGCTGCTCTGCGCCAGTGGTTGCTCAACCAGAAGCGCTTCAACGATGAGCGGGCTGCCCGTCTCCCAAGTTCTAAGGCGAAGGTCACGACCACGCCGTCAGGCATGAGGATTCTTCGATGAGCGACTACATCGACATCCTCGACACAAGCAACGTACGGATGTACGGGGCAGAATTGTCTGCCACTATTCAGCGGCCGATCTCGACGGGCATACCAAAGTGGGACGCCGTCTGCGACGAGACGGGCGGCAAGGGATTAGGCGATTGGTGGTACATCGTGCTTGGCGGTGCGTCCAACGCAGGCAAGACTCGTCTGGCAATGCACCTGCTGCGCGTAGCTGCCATTCAGGGGAGGAGTCCCGGTCTTATCTCGCTCGAAACACCGAGGCGTGGGATACAGCGCAGTATCTACTCGCAACTCACCGACTTCGGGTACTTCGATCTGCTCCCCCACAAGTTTGCGCCGGACTGGGAAGGCAAGACTGACCGCCTTGCAAGTCAGATAAATGAGTGGCGCATGGGCTCGCCCGACTTGGAGGCGCGCATGGTCGTGCTGCAGCACGCACGCAAGCCCACGCTAGACGAGATCATGCGGGACGTGCGTCAGCTCCAGCACGAGGGTTGCGATCTGATCATGGTCGATCACATGCAACTCGTGCGCTCTGCATCGAACGAGATTGCTCAGGCTGCAACCGAGGTCAGCGAGGCGCTGAGAGAGTTTGCGCACGAAAGCGGTGTCGCGATCATCGGCCTCAGTCAACTCAACCGCACGGCGTCCAGTCAGCGAGACAGGTGCCCGACGATGCACGATCTGTGGGGAGGCACGGGCATGGAGAGCAATGCCAATCAGGTTATGCTCGTGGATCACTCACGGCAGAGCATACCGGACGCCAGATACCCACACATCCTGCGCACCTACCTGTATCTGGACAAGAACAGAGAAGGTCCGGCCCGTGTGCTGATCCCGGTCGAGGTCAACTTCAAGACTGGGGTTTGGCGCGAGGCTGACCCGCATGAAGAAGACGAGTGGCCTGAGTAGGTACAAAAAAAAAGGGGGCCCCCGCAGGGGCCCCCTCGAACTAGAAGATGATCTCTGTCTGCCGCCTGTCGGGTGGCGTCACCTTCTTCACACCGTCAGCGTCAGGGAGCAGGTTGCGAATGTCGCCCTCTGTCTGGTCGACGAATGTTGCAGCAGAGATATCGCCAGCCCTGACTTGCTGTATGCGTGTGTACCACTTGCGCAACCACGCTTCGTACCACTCGTGGTCTGTCATGTCACACCTCCCGCAAGACGACAGCGAGCAGCAACTCGTCGCCTTCGTCAGCGTACTCGTGCTGCCACACACGCACGGCCGTGCTTTCTGCCCCATTACGACTCAGGGACTCGACTTCGTCTTCGTGTGTGTACACCTCGCCGTCCTGTCGCTGTGCCACAAGCACGGCGTACCAGAGCTTCACGGGTGCCATGAACTTGCGGTCACTGTCACTCCAGATCGTGTGTTCCATCGCTCATTTCCTCAATATTTTCTGGCCTGCGTTACCTGCTCCTCTTTGGCTTGCGCCAGTTTTGTCTCTATGCGTCACCTCCCAACCTCACTCCTTCGAGGAGGGTTCCCCTGAGATTCGCTCCCCTGAGATCCGCTCCTTTGAGATCCGCTCCCGCGAGATTCGCCACCCTGAGATTCACTCCTGTGAGATTCACTCCCGTGATATCCGCTTCCCTGAGATCCGCCAACTCCAGATTCGCACCCCTGAAATCCACTTCCCTCAGATCCGCACGCCTGAGATAAGTAATCCTGAGATTCGCTCCACTGAGATTCGCGCCCCTGAGATTCGCTCCCACGAGAAGCGACATCTCCAGATCCGCCTCCATCAGATCAACCCCCCTGAGATCCGCTCCCGTGAGGTACGCTCCACTGAGATTCGCTCCCCTGAGATTTGCTCCCACGAGATACGCTCTTGTGAGATCCGCTCCCCTGAGGTCAGCACACATGAGATCAGCACGCCTGAGGTCCGCTTCCCTCAGATCGGCACCCCTGAGATCCGCTCCCGCGAGATCCGCTCTCATGAGAAGCGCTCCCCTAAGACTCTCTCCCTCTACGGTGTGCAGCACGATGCCCTTGTTGTCTCTGATTTCGATCTCGCTCATGCTCCCTCCTCCATTGCGGTTGCGATTGCGGTGCGCACTACTTCAGGGTTCTCGCCCAGAAATCTCAAGATCCTGAGCGTATCACCTTGTGGCGACCGGACGGTAAGTGCGGTGACAGAAGCGGGGCCGTCCTCGTAGTACATAGGGTGAATCTCAATGACCACGCGCCCCCGGTAGTCGTTTGGTGGATGTTCAGAGTTCTTTGCTCAGCTTTCTGAGCTTGGCGATGCACTTCTGCACTGCCGCACTGTCGTCCTTCGCGCTCGCGGCCATCGCGTCCAAGGTTGCGTCGATCATGTGGCGAACTACGGTCTCGTAGTTCTTTGAGTTGTGCAACTTCTTGCTCATGCGTCACCTCCCTTGCTCTGTTTGATAGGCCAGACGTACGGCAGGTCGTCGGGCACTGAGAATGCGTAGTGATCAGGGTTCTTGCGTTTCAGGTTGCTCTGGTGCGAGCGGTGCAGGTCGTCGTCGCCCATCCACGGCGGCATGTCGGCTGACTGGTGCCGGTACGTCTGCTCGTGTGCAAGGATCTTGTCGCGGCACGAGTCGTTGTAGCCGCGCTTGATCCACTCGTCGCACACTGCCAGACCGTACCGGATCAAAGCACGCTCGTGGCCTCGCCACATGCGAGTCGCCGGGTGATTCGTCCAACCCTTAGACTGCCCGGCGAGGGCGTTGAGTATCTGCAGCACCTCGACGCGCTGCTTGCCTAGCCGTTGCCGGTCGAGCGATTGGGCTGAGTCTGCGAAGCTAGGTACTGGGAGAAACGTTTGCATAGCTATTCGTTGAGTGGTGGTAGGTCGGGCCGCAGCCCCTTGCTAATAATCAGATCGACCGCACGCATCCAACGGCCGAGCAGGTGGGGAGGCGAGCGGTCACCCGCCTCCCACCTACGCCACGTGCGCACGTCCACGGCTGCTGCTCGCGCAGCGTACAACTGCGACCAACCCTTGCGCTCGCGCCAAGCACGCACACCCTGAGCCGTCAGCTTCGGTTCTTTGCTCAAGCTCACGCCTGCACACCGTCCTTCGGCATGAGGCCACCGAGCGGGTTGATACGCGAAGGCTGCTCGCCGGTCATCTCGTCAGCAATGTCATTCACTGCACGCTCCAGTTCGCCGGTCGGAATGCTGTCCAGTATGCCGACGCCTTCGTACATGTTGATTTGCAACTGCAGCGCAGCTATGCCTGCGTTCACGAAGGCAGAGTCGATTGCCATGTCGTCTTGAAACGACAGTAGTCCGGGGTTTTGCAGAGCCAGTCTGCAAACCATGATCCAGAGGTCCCGCATCAGGATCATGACATTTTGCGCAAAATGCCCGTCGAACAGGATTGCACGGGCCGCAGCGTCGACGATGCCATTGCCCGTGCTGCGCAGGTGTGTTGCCCCGTCGTTGAACGCCTCAGCAACGACGGGTAGAGACGCTATGGCCACATGGATGACCCGCAACTGATCAACCGTCATGCCGCGCACCGTATCTGAGTCGGGCATACTGCTTGAGTCGAACCCGTATCGGCTGACGAACCGCTTGCTGTCCATCACGCTGCGGATGCCTTCAAGCAGCTCAGCGACAACGTCTGCGTCTTGCGTGCTGTCGATGTGCATGGCGCTCGCATACTGCCGTATGATCGAGTTCCTGATCGCGCTGCACATGTCGCACTTGCAGCACTTGTCGCAGGGCTCGCTGAGCCTGCACGCGCACGGGTTGTGATCGGTGTACGCTGACGTGCCGAGCAATTCTGCAAGGCTGTTCAAGATTTCCTTGCTCATGTTTCAGCCTTCCGGGTTGGTGTTGTCGATCATCGCCTGCAAGATTGCTTCACATCCTTCGAGCGACCGTTCGATGCGCAGCATCGTGTTGTAAAAGCGGGTCGCCTCATGCACTGGCATACCGGCTAGGGCGGCGAACATGCCCCGGTCTAGCTCCGCCGTGATGTCGTCGCATGCGGTGTCGAGCATGCGGTGCAACGTGCGCAGGGTGTCAGTGTGTTTGCTCATTTGAATCCGCTCCTGCGGGGTGGCTTACGCCACCCCGCTGCTGTGGTGATCCATCATGTCTGCAATTTGCTTCAGGGCCTTCGCGGCTTCACGCTTTGCTGACTTCTCGTCGTTGCAGTAGCCGAACGTGATGGCGTGCGTGCTCGTGTCGCCGGTCCACCCAAGGTCGTCGAGGATGTTGGTGCTTTCGACGACCGGCTTGGGCGTGCCCCATCCGTAGGTGTGGCTGTACGGGTTGAACGCTGCAATCGGGAAGCCGAACATGCGGAAGTACGCTGTGAGGCATGTGGCGTACGCTACAGACGAGAGGCTAACGTGCTCGTCTGCCGCTTTGATCAGCGAACGGTGCGCGGTCCAGTCGTCGTTGTTCTGCTTGGCGATGAACACGCTGTACATCTCGACACGGAAGCCCGCATTTTGCAGATGCTCAGCGACGACGACGCCCGGCGCTGCACGCCAGAACATGTCAGCCCAATTCTCGCGTGCTGACCCGCCAACCTGCACATACAGCGTGATGACGCGAGGGCCACGGAACGCAGCGGGTTCCCACTGGCCGAAGGCACGGTCGAAGTCGCCGCTATACGTGCGCAGGACATCGTAGTCGTCGCCTTCGTCGCCCCAGACGTATCGGCTGCGGATCGTCTCAGGCACGGGCACCTGATCGTGCAGCGATGCGCTGAGCTTAGCTAGGCGCTCGACGCCTTTCGTGTAGCCCGTGACGGCCATGTCGTGAAGCCCGCCGACATCGAGGCCTTGCCGCAGGTCTGGCGAGTTGCCTAGCGCCCAGTCTGAAAGCTGCACTTCCTTGCCGTAGCTTTTTGGTAGCTTCTCGCGACCTTCGGAACATACGGCGTAGCCGAAACGTTGCTCGACTTCGTGCAGGGGAGTGTCGAAGCACCAGATCGTGTCAGCAGCAGATGCCGCCGGATCGGTGTCGATGCCCCACACTCGCCTCTTGCCCGTTTCAACGGTCGTGACGACCGATCCGGCGGGCAGCGTGGTGTGATGCATGTGCGCTCCGTGGTGGATGGTGAGCATGCCCGAAGTGGGCAAACGGGATGCGAGGGCTTGCACCTCGCTGCGGGCTTGTACCCGATCCCGTGACCTACGCGGTGACGCCGACTTTTGCACGGTCGTCGTCTGACCAACCTGCGGTGATCATGTCGAGGCAACGCTCGACGGGATACTTGTCGGCACCGTGCGTCTTGCGCATGAGATAGCCCTGCTTGATCTGCCGCAGGCCGACTTCCTCGACGAGTTTGACCTGCGCCGCCTTGGTGCGCAGCGCCCAGACACGCTCCAACCATACACGGTCGTCGCCGAAAAGCTGCTTTTCCATGGCCGCATCGTATCCGACACGAACGAACGTGAAGCGGTTACGCAATGCGCTGTCCTGCTGCTGCCGCACGAAACGACGGTCGCCGCCACGGCCTGCTGTGTTGTCTGCCGCGACTAGGTAGAAATCCTTGTGCACCTTAAGGTGCGGATTGTCGAACCGCTTCGAGATCCACGTTTCACCGTTGGCAAGCAGCATGTTGAGCTTTGCAGCAACGTCCGCGGGCAGGTTCGCGATCTCGTCGATCAGGAAAAGCCCGCCGTTGGCCATGAAGTCGAGACATACGCTTTCGACATGCTCGAAGCGGCCGTTGTCACCGATCGGCAGCAACCAACCGTCGAACTCAGCGCTCGACATGCCCGGTGACGCACTGATGCCCGCATACCGCACGCCGAGCGCTGCGGCAAGCTGCGCCGCGAGGCTCGTTTTGCCGGTGCCGGAAGGTCCGTAGAGCCAAGGGCTCTGTCCGGCCGTCATGATGTCGAGCGTATGCTCGAAGCATTCGTGCTTCAGACCGTCGACGACCCGAACCTTGCCTGCGTCATGCACCTCGTAACGCACGATCTGCAGATCGCTGCGAATGCGAGCCGTCAGGGCCTCGCGTTCGGCCTCTAGGGCCGCTGCGACGGCCTGCTTGATGCCGAGAGCGCTGTGAACAACAGCGAACTGTGGATCGATCTCGACGCTGCGCTGCACGGGCTGCGCTGCTGCAGGAGCAGGAGCAGGAGCAGGAGCAGGCTCAGGAGCCGGTGCAGGCTCAGGAGCAGGTGCAGGAGTGTCGACGGCCGGTAGCTTGGCGAGCATGATCCGCACGATGGGATCGTAGCCGTCGCCCTGTAGCTCTGCAGCGTTGACGGCGCAGAACTCTGCAAGCAGAGCAGCACGCTGCTGCTTGTCGAGCTTGCCGTTGGGCTTGCCCCACATGGTCGGGCTAGTCGAGCCCTGCCGGTGCTTGGCGCGGAACATCTTGCGCAGGTACTTCGGAGCCTTCGACAGCGCTCTGGCGAGGTTGTTCGCGTCACCGCCGTTGGTGAGCAGGTGCCGCTCAAGAGCGGCACGGGTCGGGTCGGTCATTCTGGGCCTCGTGTGGTGGAAGGGCTGAGTGTACAACGGCTCCGAAGGTAGTAGAGGGCCAACGGTACCGCAAGTCGCCGCGAAGCGGCAGAGGCGCGACGGGCTGTGACACCCGCTTACACTGCAAAGCAGTCGCGCCTAGTGTGCTACAGGACTCCGCAGGCTCTTAGGAACCGCTGCCGGTCAAAGCGTGGGTTTTCATACGCGAAGTCGTCGGCGAGCGCCGCAGCGATCTGCAAAGCTGCAGAATGGCCGACTGTCGGGACCTGAGCGGCAATAGCCGCTGCGATCAACCGGAAGTGCTTGCGGCTCATACTCGCGCCTCCCAGTTGTACAGCGCTGCGGGTGCTGCAGGCATGTCCCGCATAGCCTGCGTGATGGAGTCTTGCGCAATTGAGCGCAGGTAGAGAGCAATGTCGTCGGCTTCCTGCCAACGTCCGGCCTGCTCAGCGCGGTACAGCGCCAGATTCAGGTCGGCAACGGTCATGCGGTCGAACTTGAGCATAAATGCTCCTTCTGTGGTGGGTTGTGCATGTTGCTTCGGACGACCCCAAGGGGTCGTTTCGGCCATTCAGGCCTCATCAGCGAAGCTGTTATTGGTCGTCGCCGAACCAGTCTTCCGGCACCTCAGCGGCAATGGCCTCCCAACATGCGGGGCATGTCTGCGAGATCATCGCCTCACGCTCAGCTTCGCTGAGGTACGGAAAGGCGTTTTGGGCCAACATGCCGCTCTGCCACGAATGGAGGTCGCACGGCTCTACGAGCAAGCTCTGGACAGCGCCACACTTGCAGACCGCGAGAACCACTACGCGATCGGCTCCGTTGTCGGTGTTGCAGACGACTTTGTCGAAGACATAGAGCCCGTGACTCATGGCAGGGATCGTGTTGATGTACGGCTTGGGAAACGTGTTCGTCATGATGCGTTACTCCGTGTGGTGGAATGGCGTGCAGAGTTGCACGCATAGGAAGGTGGGGACTCGAACCCCACGCTGAACAAGTTCAGCGTGACCATGCCTTCCGTTCTTGCCCCCGTAGGGCTGTCGTCTTTGCTCGTATTTCTTTGCCCCTGCCGTCTGGAGACACCGCACACTGAGACAAGTCTCAGGGCGCAGGAATCTCCTACGTAGCAGTCAGGCGTGCTCTCCCCGTTAGGGGCTCTTGGGCCGAAGGTCGCGGACCATTCTCGATGGCAGACCCCTTACGGGGTCATTCGGCTTGCTCTGTCAGCTTCGCTGAGTGGAGAGTCACGGCTCGTTGTACTTAGGCGGCTCGTTTCCACCGCTACCGTGCAACCCTTCCCCCGCCGTAGTGCATGGCGGCTTCGGCTCACTGGTCGGCGTCCGGCTTGGGCTGCCGTTCCGACGCCACCATGCTACAAGGGCCAACGGTCCGGGTCAAGCTCCACTGACGCCTCTCTCCGTGGGCATTATGCGCAGGAGAGACATGTGGTGGCCTGCGTTATGTGATCACGCATTATCCGCACAGCGCCTGCATGATCGCGCTGCAGTTCTGGATTCTCGACGGCCACCGTAGGTGAGGTTGGCCCTGTTGGGTTCTTGCTCAGGGCCGACGGCACCGGGCCGACCATCCGGCGAATCCCTTGCTTAGAAGCAAGGGAAGGGAGAGCTTGAACCATGAACACGAACAGAGGACGGTGCGGCAGAGCCGCCGTGCACGCATGTGAGCCGAAGGCTGCGCGGGGGCTCGCACGGTCTGCACGAGCGTTAGGCGCGGGCCGACTGCGCCCGTGCACGGGGCACCGGCACCGGCACCCCCCGCACCGTGCTGCACGGGAACCCACGTCCGGGTCCCATATATATACCCCCGTCGCTCTGCACGGTGTGTGACTCCATCTGGCCGCCCGGACGACTGCTTTGCGCACTACGGCCGTACGGTGCGCATTGTGCTGCGGGACGTGACCGAGCCGGGTGTGTGGCGTGAGCGCTACGTGCACATGCTTTGCCCGGCGTGCAATGCGGCGTGGTACATCGTGTCGCGCCGCAACCCCGCCCAACCCCCGCTCAATATTCGATTTTTGCCCGATGGGGCCCCGGAAGACGGGACTCCTGACTGATTCCACCACCGGAGGGAAAAATGACGCGCCAATTCACGCTCACGCGCTCATTTATCGACGCCGAACTCGTGCCCTTGTCCGACGAGGAGCGGGAGCGGTACCTGATTGAGCTTGATGAGTACGTATGCAGGCTCATTCACGAGCATTTTGGCTCACCCTATGAGCCTCGTGCACCTGAAGAGACTCAAGATGAGCCATCTGAGCAGCCGTGGGTGCTGCCGGACTTCAAAGTTCGCTACGGCAAGCACGGCTACACGGTAGATGTCTAAGGCTGACGCTCAGGAGTACGAGAAAGTCCCGCTATTGCCGGGACCGGGTGCGCGTTTGCGCGACGATGGGACGTGGTTGGAGCCTCAAGCCAACGGCGGATACCTGTACAGGCAGCGTGGGGGCAAGAAAGGCCCGACTCCGGCGGAACTGCGCAAGCGTATGCGCGGGGATCTGGCCGAGGGCATGCACGTTGCAGCCGCAGTCCTTGCTGACGAGGACGCGAAGACCCGCGAGAAGCTGCAGGCGCTGGAATTTCTGGCAAAATACGGCATTGGGCAGCGCAAGGACACGTTCAGTCCCGAGCTGATCAAGGCTCTGGCCCTTGCTGTGCAGGCAGAGGTCAAGGATGAGCAGATTCTGGCCCGTGTAGAGCGCAGATGGGCCGAAGTGCTCAAGCAACATCTGACAGGTGACATGGAGTGAGCGACTTTTTCAGGGGCCTCGACGATCTGGAGGGCTATCTGCACCTCCACGAGCTTACGACCAAGGCCAAGCACGCCATGGTCGGCGGCGAAATCGACCCCTTGAAGGTTTTGCTCGACCCGGAGGTCACCGAGCCGTGGGAATACGACCTCAGCAAGACCGAGATCATGATGCCCGGCCAGATGCACCCCAAACAAATCGAGGCGCTGAACGATCCCGGCCGCCATCGGTGGCTGTTCTGGGCAAACCAGACAGGAAAAACGACCTGCGGTGCCATCGACGTGAGCCTCCTTGCACTGGGTAGGCACCCGCAGCAGCGCTGGGAGCCCGGTGTGCTCATCTGGGCCAGCGCCCTGACGTGGGACCTGTGGGAGAACATCCTTTTGCCGGAGATCCTGACGTGGATACCACCGGAAAGAATCGTAGATGCGCCTCCGCCCAAGCAGAGAAGCACGAAACGTGTAATCAAGATCAGAGCGGACAACGGCAAGATCAGTTACATCGTGGGCAAGAGTGCGGAGCAGGGCGCTGCGAAGTACCAGAGTGCTCGCGTCAACCATGTGTGGCTCGACGAGGAGCACCCGGAGAGCGTGTGGGACGAGATTCAGCCCCGCCTGCTCAGGTTTGGTGGTACCACAATCTGTACGGCGACTCCCCTGCTGGGTCTGACGTGGATGTACCACCGCATCTACGCGCCTTGGCGGCGTGGAAAGCTGCTAGATCACTACTGCAGCCACGCGGGTCTGGCCGACAACCCGAGCATCACGCCGGATCTGATCGAAGCGATCACGAAGGAGTTCGAGAATGACCCTGCGCAGGCTCAGGCGCGCCTCTACGGCAAATTCGCAACACCATCGGGCATCGCTATCAGATTCGACCCGAATCGCCACACAGAGGACTGGAGCGACGAAAAACGGCATGCGCAGGTTTTCCAAGAAAACTGGAACCACGTATGCGGTATCGACTTTGGATACTGGCGCTTCGCCTTCGTCCACCTCGTCGTGGACCCTGACAAACGCGCACATGTCGTATACGAGTACTTCAGCCAGAAGGAGGATCTCTCTGTCAGGGCCCAGCGTATTCACGATCACCTCACGCAATGGCGAGCCCCTTCCACAACTCGTCTGTGGGGTGATGCCGCGAACCCGACAGACATCTCCGAGGTCAACAGGGAACTCAAGCGTATCGAGTCTCCATATCGCATCCGTGCAGTACGCGCAGAGAACAAGGCCCGCCCAGCGTCTGTCAGGTTGGTCAACACTCTCCTGCATCGCGATGCGCTGGTGGTCGATAAGGCACTGGGCCAGACAAGCTCTTGGCGGCTTGGGCAAAGCGCTGCGTCCGAAGGTTCGCCCCAGATAGGCTCCCGCCTCCTGTACGAGATCAGCCAGTGGCGCTACCCGAGACCGGGCGCAGATCAGGCACAGCGGCAGGACCCCGACGACAATACCGCAGACGGCGCAGACATGATTGCCGCCCTGCGTTACGCCATCATGAGCCACTACAAAGGTGGTGAGGGCGATGTAGAAGTGCAGCAACCACTCAACCCCAACATTGACTACGGGCTGGAAAGACTGGCCGCACGGGTCAAGGAGGAGATTGTCAGGTGAGTCGACGAGCAAGCAAGCGCAAGGCGAACATACTCGCACGCGCTAGCGCGACCCCCAAAACCGTCAAAGCCGTGGACGGCATGCTGTACGGCAAGTCAGAGGAAAGTCTGCAAGAGTTCCTCGACGTTGCCGACCAAGACGCCGTCAGACGACTCGAACGCATCTCGAAACAGGATGAGGAGGACAAGGCAAAGTGGTTGCGAAAGCAGACCACTAGGGCCGACGTGTTCAATGCCATGAGCATCTGGCAGACACGCTACCTCATGCCGATGGCCGCCAGACTCGACGCAGTCGAGCGGTATCTGGACTACCTAGAAAAACCCTTCTACGAACGCTGGGCCCTCAGATCGAAGGCGTGGATTATCTGGCTTGGGGCCAAACTGCCGTTCAAGTTCAGGAGATTGCACGATGACGGAGAAGTTGACAGGCAAGACGGACACGATGGAGCCGATCCTGCACAGAGCACTGAGGGTGAAGGCAAGGCTCCGTGAGCAAGGCATCGAAATACAAGTGGGCAGCAAGTATGCGGGCGACATGATGGAGATGGAACTTCTAGTCTCCCCGCTGGCCACACTGTCATTGCTGGAAATGCTGGTTGCAGACCTCGACCAGCTATCCGGCAAGCCCGGACCACGAGGGGCCGGGTTCCCTGATCCATTCAGCACAGGGGGTATCGAAGCATGAAAATGCACATGGTCATCAAGCTGGTAAGCGGTAGCGTGCGGGACGCAGCCATCGCCAAGGCGATGGACACGTTCGTGGCCAAGCTGCAGCGCATGGGCTGCTCCGAGGTGAGCGTCACGCTGGGCGAGCCCGCCAAGAAGGCCGCACCCAAGAAGAAGGCGGCAAAGAAGAAGTGAAAATGCCTTGGGTAAGCCGTGTCGCGCTTGAGTTAGCGCTGGACGAGAACGCCCGGCTACGTCTACAAAACGACAAGCTGCTCGACAGCATCGTCACGCTGCAGCGCAAGAATTTCGGCATGAAAGAGCGACCGGGTCTGCCGCCAGACGCGCCCGGTCAGCAGCAGGACCCGAGCTGGATGACCGAGGCAATCCCTGAACACATTGAAGAAATCATCAAAGGGTACTCGTCAGTCGCCATTCGGGACACGATCCAGATCGACATCCGCAACGCCAGAAGGCAGGGCACGCCGTGGGAGGAGATCTACAGACTCATGACGGAGGTAGAGACGGAGCATGTTAATTGACGACGACCACCCGTTGTCAAAGCTGTCTGATCGCCAGTTGGAAATCCTGTACCTCGTGGGCAAGGACGGGCTGAGTTGGGATGACGTTGAGCGCGTCATGGGCATCTCTCAGTCCACGATACGTGTACACGTCAAGCGCATTCTGAAGAAGCACGATTGCGCAAGATTGCCCAGAGAAGGCCTGACCGAGATCTACTGGAAACACGTCAGGCCTGTCACGGATAAAGGCGACTTGCGCGACTAGGTACATTTCAGACATGTCGGACGGGTATAGCCAGCAGGCTTTTGCGCAGCGTACACCGGGCATTCCTAGCCTCGTCAATGATCAGGCTGATGCTCAGGGAGTCGTGTCTGCAGAATCCATTGCCACCGAGATCCGTGAGTTTCATTGGAGAGGCCTGCGTAGCCGCAAACACCGCGACCTGACAGCTCAGAAGTATCTGCTGCACGTAGACGGTGAGGGCGGTAGCCAGTGGTACGACCTGTATCACGGGCAAAGATTGAAGATCCCGACTTCCCTGTCGGGCGTCTCGCGTGTGCAGAACAACCAGCTACGTCCCATTGTGGACAACTATGTAGCGCACCTGACGACACAGCCCTACCGCATGGTGGTAGAGGCATCTATGTCTCGTGAGGCGCGAGAGGCTGCGTTGATCGATCAGGCGCTGATCAACAATCAGATCTACGAGCAAAGCTGGAACGCGCTCATGGCGGAGGCCAAGTACATGGCCGCCTGCTACGGGTTCTGCCCGATCCATGCTGCTTGGCGCGACGACATGACGTACGACCCGTACGAGTCGATCATCGCTCGCGACCAGTTCGGCAATCCCGTAATCGGCCCGAGGCCGGGCATGCTGGACAATTGGGTCGGTAATCCGTTCGACACGATCTTCGATTCCGGGTCACGGCGTACAAGCATCCATCGACAGACCTACGGCCGCGTGCTGCCTGCCGATCTAGTCCGGCAAGCATTCGGGCGTATGGACCTCGAAGGAAACGAACGCCTGCCGAGCGCATCGACCTACCAGCGTATCGTTCAGCAGTGGACACAGGCGGCCAGCATGGTACACGGCTCATCGATGATGTCGATGGGCTGGGGCCATGACGAGCTGATTGCCTGCATATACGACGAGATTCTGCCCGGAATCTTGCCGGAATGGCCAAACGGACGCCTGTCCATCATCGCCCTGCAAGGAATGTCGGGCACCTCCCGCGAAGAGGCGCGAGGTGGCATCGGCACGCCAACGCTGTTGTGGCAGGGTGAATTGCCGGGGCGCTGCTTCTCAACCGTGAATATTTATTCACATCAGAGAGCGGATGACCCAACAGGTAAGCCATTTGTAGCAGACATCGACGACGATCAGATTCAGCTCAACCAGCTCGAATCGATGGTCAACGAGTATCTGCGCAGGGCCTCCAAGCCCCCTCTGGCGTCGACCGGCGGCGTCAACGTGCAGAGCATTAACTACTACGGCGACACTTTGCTTGAGATGGAGCCGCTGGGTCCGGGCTCCGTCGAAATGCGCTATCTGGAATACCCTGCACGGCATGTGAGCATTCTGGAGAGCAAGATCAACCGCGTGCTTGAGGGCATGTACCGCAAGGGTGGGTGGCAGGCGGCGTCCCGTGGCGAAATGAAAGGGTCAGGAAAAGCTATCATTGCGCTGCAGCAGGCCGATGACAGCATCTTCGGGCCCATGGCTCAGCGTACAAAAGAAGAACTTGAAGCGTTCGCCCGCTTGAATTGGAAGCTGGCGAAGCAATACATGGACGTGCCGCGCATGATCGGCCTGATAGGCGACGAGGTTGCCCATCTAGCCGAGCCTTACGTCGACCGTACAATGATGTCCGAGCGCCCGCCGATCTTCCGGCTGGTATCTGCGTTCGGCACGAGCACTGAGGCAAAAGCCCAGCAGCTCATGAACCTGTTCGGTCTGGTCGACCAGCGCGGAGAACAGGTTATCGGTACTCGGGAATTGCGCAGGCACTGGCCTGACTCCTCTCTGTTCAGGGCGATTGACGACCCGGCAGAGGTCAGAGAGCGCAGACCGCGCATCATCAACGCGACGATTCGCAAGGTCGCCAAGCAATTCCGACAGGTGTACCCGCAGATGGGCGACACGATGGCTGATCCGATGGTGCAGCAGGCAGGCATGATGCTGGCCCAGTATGTCGATCAGATACATCCAGCCCTGATGGACGACGACATTCAGGAGCACATTACGGTTCTGTCCGTCATCACACAGGACGAAACCGAAGACGCTCTTGCTAGGCGCATAGCCGTGTTCAGACAGAATCAGTTCTGGATGTGGCTCGCCGGTCAGCAGGAGCAAGTAGCCGCCCAGCAAGCCGCAGCAGCGGCGCAGGGCGGCGGGAAAGCGCCAGCCGTTCGGGCCAGCGCCTCATCCGTCGCAGCGGCTTTCAGTCCGAACCAGCAGGGCACCACGCCCACGGCTGGGGGCATGGTACAGGCTGACAAGCAATTCGCTGCTCAGGTCAACCGAGTAACACCATGAGCGAACAAGTCACCGAAAGCGCAGTAGCTGCGCCGGTAGCAGAATCACCGGCTGCGGTAGAGGGCCTACCCGCTGAATCTCCCTCCGTAGAAACCCCGCCGGTTAATACGGAGTCAGCGCCTTCTGCCCAGCCGACACTTGATGAACTGGCGCTAGCTAGCCAAGAGTCCTACAGGGGCGATGGCAGAAAGAGCGTGCGTCAGGACGTAGCAACTCGCCTCAAGGCACGAGCCGAAGAGGCCGAAAAAACGCATCACTCTCACGAGCAACCCCGCGATGACGCCGGGCGGTTCGAGGGAGAGCAGGAAGCCAGTGCTGCCGATCCGGTCGCTACTGGTTCCGAAGACAGTGCACAGGCCGATACGTTCGCCGACAGCACGGTCACCATTGAGATCGACGAGAGCAATCCCCTGTATGCTCAGGGTGTACGGACACTCGACGGAGTGCCGCCACATCTTGAACGCCACATCAGGACGCTAGCCAATGGCGCGTCCCGGCGCAGGGAAGTCGAGGAATCCCGCACCGCGTTAACCGCCGTGCAGGAGGAAAACGTCAGGCTCAAAGCGAGACTCGAAGCGCTCAGCAAGCCTGCTGACGACAGCCCTCTGAATGACCCGAAGACGCAGGACTACCTACGCCAAATCCGCGAGGTAGACCCTGAACGTGCGGAGATTTTTGAGGCTGGGCTCAGGCGTCAAGACGACGAGCGTGTCAGAGCTGCCGAAGATGCTGCAGTGCAAGCTGCACAGTTCGAGATGGAGGCCCAACAGTTTATGGTCAACATCGCGCAGCAAGCTCCTAGCAAGTATCCGATGTGGCTGAAGAACGGCGAGCTTGCACAACGCATGCAAGTAGCTGCGACCCAGTACGCGGAATACGTCGACACGCGCAACCTCACGCTGCAAAATCAGGGGCGCTCCCCGATGGCAGCGAGCACCCAAGAGTTCTTCTCGTGGGTGGATGGTCATTACGTCAAAGACCCAAGAGTTGCCGAACATCTGCAGGGCGTCCACAAGGAGCGCATGCAGAAAGAGGCTCAGAAAGCGGTGCAGGCTGAGCGGGCAAAGTTTGCGGAGCAGGAAAAAGCCAAGCTCAAAGAAACCGCACAGCGGCATGCGAGCAGGCCACCCTCTCCGCCAGCCGTCAAGTCACAGGGCCGAGCCGAAGACACACAAAGAGTCGACCCGGCCCAATCACACGGAACCAGACAGAGAGCGATACGAGGTGATCTGCGCGAGCGTCTCAAGGAGGCGTACAGCGGTCGCCAGTAGTCGCAGGAGATAACCATGGCCTTTGGCAGCCAGCAGTCTAATGTCGAGGCCCTGACGGACATTCAGGGCCTTGTTCATGAGATCTACACCGGGGACGTTCTCCCAGCCGTGCGCTGGGAATCGATCACGGCGCAGCTCTTCATGAACGCTAGCGAGGGGCAGTACCGTTACGACGGCGAGGTCCTCGTCGGCGCAACCGATCTTCAGCGTCCGAGCGGCGCACTTGCTACGTCCGGGGCACTGCCGGACAGCACCCACTTCGACGCTGCGAACTGGCAGACGACTCCTGTTCGTCGCTACGTCCGCAGGGCGGTGGACAACTTCACTGAAGCGGCGGCCATCAAGGGCCCCGGTTCGTTCGCCGATTTCGGCAGCCGCCTGTTCGATCAGATGTGGGGCGCGTTCCGCCTCATGGAGATCCGTCATGCGGTCGGCTCCAGCAACGGTACGCTTTGCCTCGTCAGCAGCCGCACCAGCAGCACGGTGTGGGTGGCAAAAGACGGGTACGGCATCACCGGACAGGAGCCGCTTGCCCTGATGGATGAGGGCATGGTCATCGGGTGGCGCGACTCGTCGGCCGCGAACGCACAGGCGGGCGCGGGCATTGTGTCGTCGATTGCCTACGCGACCAACACGGTCACGATGGACTCTGCGGCAACGTGGGAGCCGAGTGCTGCCATCGCTGCAAACGACATCATCGTTGCGGCGACGACCAACAACATCGCAACCGACTACTACGACGACGAGTACCAGCAGGCCAAAAACGGCCTGATTGACATCGTCGATCCTGCCGGTGCGGCTACCACCGTGTTCAACATTTCGGAAGCGTCCTTCCCGCGCTGGAAGCCTTTCCGTACCAGTTCGAGCACGTTCGACCACATTGAGGTCACGGAGTTCGTCCAGAAGCATCAGGCGAAATCCACGTACCCCGTGGGGCCGGATTCGCACACGATGCTCACTCACCCTGCGGTTCTTGCCGAGCTTGCTCGCACGCTCGTTGGGTTCCAGCAGCAGCAGTCCTTGGGCAAGACGCTTGAGGGCGGCTACCAGAGCATCCGCATTTCTGGCTTCGACTTCGCGGCTGATCCGTATCAGCTCGAAGACGTGCTGTACTCCATCTGCAACGAAGACCTGTACACGATCTCGTTGGTCGAGGCTGGGTACTTCGACGAAGATGGTTCGATGTACGAGCGGATCTCCGACTACGACGGTAAGGAGTGGTTCGTGCGGGATTACTGCAACTCGTTCTCCCCGCGCCGTAACCGCCATGGTGCCCTCACCGGCATCTCGACTCCGAACGTAACGGCGTCCGAGTTCAACCCGGTCCCGAACTACTAGGCCGAATGGGGCGGGGGCTAGCGCCTCCGCCCCAGATGGTCTGGAGGATTAGACATGGCAACAACGAGCAAAACCGTATCAGCCTCAGCATCTGGCGCAGTTGTGCCGAATGCCTTGGTGTACGAGTTGATCGCTTCGTTCAACGACCTCTGCGACAAGTATGAGGCCACGTTGGCAAAGCTCGACGCGGACGCTGGCGTTACGGACGTGAACTACGAGTCCACCAACGGTGGTTCTCGCAAGATCGTTCTCCGCGAAACCGGAGAGCCGAACGCCTGATGAAGCTCTGGGTGCGCACCGACAACAGTCATCGCTTGGCTCCGCCTGAGTTCCAAGACGCGGTAGCGCGTTTTGCTCGGGACAATGGGGGGCAAACGGCTGAGATCGTATGGATTCCGTTCGAGGTTAATTGCTGGCAGGTCAAGCTGTACCTGAAGGCAGACGACCCAAGACGGAAGTTCGACGATCCGGGTACGCACTTCGAGCCTGTCATGCTGCACGAATGGGTGGACCCAGTCGGGGAGCCTAACCACCCCCGTGCGCACAAGCTGGCAAACAGAAACAGGCCGGGCTTCGTGTCGCTCGAATTGGAAGAGCTGGGCGTAGAAGGATTGCTGGACATCCTTCGCAAAGGCTCACTGATGAGCGGCCGGGGCGAGTACGCAAGCGCAGAGCACGCTCTTAAGGCGTCCTTGCGCAGAGACGAAGAGCGCAGAGAAAAAATGCGCCTAGAATCCAAAGACAAAGCAGTCACGCGATGGCGCGACAAGCGCAGGCAAGCACTCAAGATTCCGTTCTTGCCAGTTGAGATCGAGCTTCGCAGTGGCAAGGAGAACTCAGTATGAGAGTTGCATCACTGCCGAAAATCCGGCGACTTAGCCCTGACCTTGTGCCTCCTCGTGAGGCCAAAGCCGTGGGCCTGCATGACGACGGCCGCATGATCTACGAGATGGAGCGGCGCGATCTCGTTGCTACAAAAAAGAACAAGGTGCAAGTGATCGGCCCTGACGGTGAGCCTTTGTTCCGCAGAGACGGGCAGGGCGAACCGTATCCGGTCATGCGCACTGAACCCGTGTCGTACACGAGCCGGTTCGTTCTGGAGCGCTCACCTTCGGGTGCAGTGTTCATGAACGAGAACTTCGAGGCGACCGAGTCTGATCGCGAACTGGACCGTGCCAAGGCGATGGAGAGCGCGTTTAGCGAGATCCTTGCCAAGACGGCCATCGAAAGAGGACTGAGCGCCGAAGACCTGATTGCTCGCCTCATCGATCCGATCAAGGAAGCGGGCCCCGGTCAGGTGCTGGTCGAAGAGGATTACCCCATCCACAGAGGCGGGAAGGCGTGGATTCTTTCTAACGGCGACACGTTCAACGGGACAAGGCGAGGGGCAGAGAAAGCCGAATCCAATGTTTCCGGCAAGAGCTTTGATGCGCCGGAGGTTGAGGTCGAGGCTGTAGAAGAAGAGGCCACCGAGGAGTACTGATGGCACACCTGAGTGACTTAGACTCCATTCGGCGTGAGTTCTATCGGCTAGTCAATTCGGACAGCGCGGATGCTAGCATGACGGAACAGGACGCGACCACGCTCGAAGGGGTCGACCAGTTGCTCAATGACGCAGTCGACGAAGCGCAGATGTTCCTGATGGACGCCGGTCTGGGCGAGCTTTGGCTTACTCAGACCGGCGAACTGTCGTTTGTCGGGCAAGACCCTAACAAGTACGCGATCTTGCCGGGCGATTTTATCAGGCTGGGCGGAGACGAGTTTAACTCAGCGCTGTACAAGAACGACCGTCAGCAGGACAGGTGGGGACGCCTCATCGGCTCTGATCAGAGACTGAGGCGAACTGGCAAGTACTACTACCTAACCGGGTCCGGCAACACGGAGCTGGTGCAAAATGGCACGTTTGAAAACGCCTCTAGCTGGACTACCACGGGCAGCATGACCATCGGTGGCGGCAACGCATCCGGGGCAAGCGGAACGGTTGAGCAATCAATCGCAAACCTGACACCGCGAGTCAGTGCGTACGTCACGTTCACCACTACAAACCACACCGCCGGTTCTGTGGCAGTGTCGCTAGGCGGCGCTGCAGGAACGGCGAGGACTTCTTCTGGCACGTATGCAGAAGAACTGGACACCATCGACGGCGGCGACTTGGTGCTAACCGTGTCGGGCAGTTTTGACGGCGAGATCGACAACGTGTCGGTCAAATGGCTCGGGGGCTACCAAATCAACATGGTGCGTGCCTCCAACCCGCCCAGCAATCTTGTGGCGGAGTATGTTAGAAGCGCGGGCGAGCTGGCCAGCAATCGGTCGGTAGATTTCCCGAGAGAGTATCGGTCGCTCATCCCAGCTTTTGCTGCGGTGAAAGCGACAGCGATGTCGTGGTTCGTCGGCATGCAGCAAGAGATCGTAATGCTCAACGACAACCTGACGCGCACTAAGCAAGACGCTTGGAGAAGGGCACGTATGTCGCGTCAGCCCAAGCAGGCAACACCTTACCCGATGGTCGGAGATCACTGGATCACATAGGACAAACCGATGACCAGCCCTCTTCAGTATTTTTCGCCCGGAACCAACGGAGAGATTGGCGTTGGTACGTCACAGGTTCAGGGTCCCAACATCAAATGCAAAATGGCGATCTTCTTTGCAGATCCCGGCAACACAGGGGTCGTGCACTTGGGGCTCTCCACAGGCGTTACCGCGTCGGACGGCTCGACGGACACGACCACGGGCATCGCGCTTTCGGCCGGTCGTGACTCGGGCTGGATTCCGTTCAAGAATTTGCAGGACGCCTACTTGATCGCAGACGCTGCGTCACAGTCTGTGAGCTACATGACGGTCACATGACCGAAGCGCTGCGCAGGATCGGCTGATGAAGCTGGAACGCCGTCCTGAGAACGCTGTCAACTGGCCGCGCGCCGTGCAGACCGGCGTTGCGATTCTGGGCGCGTGTGCGTTCGGGGCCGTCGCACTCAGCTACGGCTACGGTTTTGGCGGTGGTGGGCGAGCGGAGACGTATCCGCAGACGGCAGCAGTAGCAGGTCTTGATACCCTGTATCCGAATCGGCCAGCTGGCACAACGTTGATCTATCACAGTCCCGGTACGAAGACGTTTGAAGCTGATGGGTGGACGATCAGCACTGACCCAGAGGGCAACGGCACGGGGTTCTGGGACAGCCTCGTGGTCGCAACGGATACAACATCTGTATCATCCCCAATCAACGCCGCAACGGTGCTGCAATTCACGCACATGGATTCCACCAGTGCTAACGCGATTGGCAACGCTAATTGGAGTAGCTGGTCAGGAAAGGCAAAGTTGGATTCTTTGAACGCCGCGAATGGGGGTTATTCGTCCGCGACAGCGGATACAGTGTATCTGTCCATGCACATCTATCTTGACACCGCTGACATCCAGTTGCACGGACAAAAGGTGGCTCCGGGGTATTTGGGCATTGACGGTATTGGTAGCAACATCCTGTTCCTGACTTGGGAAACAAACGGAAATATGCGTTGGACACAGCAGGGGAATCGCTCTTGTGACAGCCAAGGACTCCTAGCGACGAATCCGTGGTTGCCTCGGGCCGGTGCTTGGAATCAAGTAGAGGTGCTTTTCTGGGCTGGGTCTGGGGCTGGCACTGCGGATGGTGGTTTTCAGGTATGGATGAATGGAGACTTTATCGCGACAAAGACCGACCTCACGACGGGGTGCGACGGCTCTGGCCCGGACTTCGATGCGGTAGAGTTCTACCATAACTCGGACGTTGGGGCGCAGCCTCGGCACCAGTATTTGATCGGTGACTTCTATATGTCGGGGAATGACTGATGGCTTTATCAACTCCGTCTTACATAAGCGAAAAAACCTCAACGTCCGCGTCTACCTCTGTCACAACCGACAGCTTCACGCCCACTGCTAACGCCCTCGTACTCATCTCAATCGGACTTGGCACGTTTACGTCCGACCCCGGCACAATTTCTGTTAGCAGCGACACGTTCGGCGCGGGCATGGGCGCATGGACTTCTATCGGGCAAGCGAACGTCAGCGGTTCAAATCCTTGGCGTGTAGCCGTCTTCTGGGCTATCGCGGGTGCTTCCCCCGGATCGGGCACGGTCACGCTCGGTTGGTCGGTTAACTCGGCACGTCAGTCACTCCATGTGTGGGAAGTTGCGTCGGGTTACGACTCGACCACCCCGATCGTGGTGGCGTCTGTGGGCACGAATACGTTTACCGGGGCCAGTGGCAGCGGCACTCTTGATGTTACGCTCGGCTCCACCCCTGCGGCGACGTCTCTCGCCTGTGGTACGATTGTGTCGTCAAATGATGGTGCTGGCATTACCCCCGGTACAGGATTCACAGAGCTTCGCGAAACAGACTCTGGTGGCTCGCCGTCCTCAACCCTCCAGACAGAGTACGATGCGACTCCAGTAGACACTTCGGTTGACTGGAGTGACCTCGCCTTGGAGGGCGCGGGGGTTGCATTTGAGATTCAGGAAGCAGCCGCCTCCGGCTCCACCCTCGGTGGCCTAGTGGGCTCTAACACGGGGCTCATCGGCTGATGAAGCTGGAACGCCGTCCTGAGAACGCTGTCAACTGGCCCCGCGCCGTGCAGAGCAGTGTAGCCATTCTCGGCGCACTGAGCTTCGGCGCGATGGCGTATGGCTATGGTTACGGCGTGTCGGGTGGGCGAGCGGAAACGTACCCACAGGTGGCAGCAACCTCGTCCCCTGCTGTAGAGGAATTCTGGCGGTCTGACCTAAACCTGTACGACTCGATCGAAGCCGTCACCGCTGCTTCAGAGTACACCGAAAATTTTGCTGGGGCGTGCTTTGATTCTCTCACGCTGGTGACCACGGACACTGCCGCAGCGTTCGGCACCAATTACGTGAGGGCGTGGTTGACCGATACAAGCCCAAGCGTTGACTGCTGGTCGGGTTCTATGGCCTTTTCGCCCGCCGACTTCGAGGGGAATTACGACGAGGTGTGGCTGGAGTTTTGGTATCGGTTCGCGGATAACTGGAAAGGGATTGTTGACCATAAATGGCTACTGAACCAAGGCACACCTAGCGGTCGTTGGTCCCTTAAACCGCAGACTTCTAAAATACGATACAGGGTCGCGGGCAGTGGTGACGCATCAGAAGTGCTACTCGACACAGATTCGACCCATGCAGAGGCGCGATTCTGGACGGGCAACTGGCACAGACTGCGTTGTCACATGAGGAAGTCTACGGACGCAGTGACAGAGGACGGGCTATTCCGGTGCTACGTGGATGGCGTGTGGCTTGATCCAACACAGGGTCCATACAACAACGATGACGGGCTCACAATCGCGACAGATACAACAGACGCGATGTTCACCAATTTCTCATGGGGCGGGACTACCGCTCCATGTAGGTCTGAGACCTGCGGTGGTGGCACCATTTGGAATGATTTTGGTGAAATGGCTATTTGGACAGTAGCTCCCGGCGACAGTACATGGCTTCAGGAGTCCAGATGAAGAAGCCGTATTTCGCCCATACGGCTCGTACTGGAGGGACATCAATCCGCAAGGGCTGGGGGCGTGTCGCGGTGGAGGGTGAGTTTACCAAGCACGAATACGATCCTCCAGATGGGGCTTGGATCTATACATGGGTGCGGCATCCTGTAGACCGCGCCCTCTCGTTTTGGAAGTTCACCGAAGATGCGGAGGGTGGCACGTTTGAGGATTGGGTCTTGTCTGGTCGTATAAATCGGATAGAAACAGCCGGAACCGGAACCCCATTGATGGCTCCGATGTCGGATGTGTGGGCAAGCTCTGCGGCATGGGTGGGACGGTTTGAGCAGCGAGCCGACGACCTTTTGGCTCTGTCCCACATTCTCGGTAGGTCTGTGCCCACAGATCATGTGTATCGAACACATGACGCAGGGCTGGTGACAAATAAGGCTAGGTCTGAATTGGAAAGAATTTACGCTGACGACTTTCACCGTTTTGGGTACCAATAATGGCTTTCCCGACCGTAGTGACACGGGCAACATCGACAAGTAACACCAACGGCACAACGAGCCACACGGTCACACTTCCCGCCTCTCTGGTGTCTGGCAATCTGCTTGTAGTGGCGATTTGTTTTGACAATCAGGCGGGTGGCCTTGCTGTAACATGGCCCGGAGGGTGGACGGAGTTACTGGACAGCGTAGACGACACTCGCGCCTTGAGCTTAAACGTAGCATACAAAGTGAGTGACGGTGGTGAGGGCTCTAGTATTTCGGTTACGACGGATAACGGCGAACAGGCTGCCCACCGTTCGTGGCAAATCTCTGGTCAACACGCTTCGTCTGCTCCAGAGATAGGCACGACGGCGGCGGCGACATATAACAGCAGTCCAAACCCACCATCCCTTACTGCATCGTGGGGAAGTGATGACAACCTGTGGCTGGCGTTGGCGGGTTTGGACAACGGCGGCGTCACCGTAGACACTTACCCTAGTTCGTATAGTCAGGGCGCGGTGGTCACATCCGCTGGCAGCGGCTTGGCTGGTGCGACCATTGGTGTCGCGGAGAGGGAGAACGCGACCGCAACGGAAGATCCGGGAACGTTCGCCCTAAGCTCTAGTTGCGACCACCTGTCAAACACCTTGGTGATTCGCCCTGCCGCCGCCGCCTCCGGTGGTATGCAGCTAGTCGGTGGCGCAGGACTCGTAGGATAAATGTTGGACAATCTGAAACAGGAACAGGAGTAAATCATGCAGGATATCGGAGTCGTCCAACAGGATTCGACAGTCAGAATCATGTTCGTGACGAGAGATGGATCGGGTGGGGCAGTCGCGCCCTCGACTGCGTTTGAGAACGCGGACGTTGAGATCTACAAGGATGGGAGCGCGACCCAGCGGTCCTCGGACGCAGGGATCACGATGACCTCGCCGTTCGATACGGTTACGGGCCTACATCTTCTCGCGATCGACCTTTCGGACAACACCGACGCAGGGTTCTGGGCGGCAGGCTCGAACTACCACGTCACGATCCAGCCGGATGAGACGGTGGACGGCCAGACGGTTGTCGAGGTGCTCGCTCAGTTCACGATCGAGACGGACACCCAGAAGGCCCTCCGCACGTTCAACTCTGCCGCGTTCATCACGGACACGGTCACGACCACGACGAGCAACACCACCACCGCGGTAAACCTCACGGACTTCCTCGACGCGCAGGCCCCGGACAACAGCACCACGGGCGAACTCTGGCTCTGGCAGGAC
>Ga0099849_1000036_pt1 | contig 45912 bp, 90 predicted proteins | sample CB_VirMetaG_4_FD_78177 | JGI IMG/M metagenome (GOLD analysis project Ga0099849, IMG submission 78177) | Freshwater to marine saline gradient viral communities from Chesapeake Bay - CB_1508_1M Viral MetaG | ecosystem: Environmental > Aquatic > Marine > Coastal | place: USA: Chesapeake Bay... | reverse complement strand
CTGCACCCAGCTCATGTCATTGAGCGCAACGGGCGCACCTTTGGCGATTCGATCGCAGATGAACTCAACCCGCAGCCGGGTTTGTGTCGAGAGCATCCACGCGCTGCATGTCAGTGAAGTCTAGGGAGAAGGCTGCGTCTGCAACTAGAGATCTGGTTGGTACATTGGTTGTCGTCTGCTGTAGTAGTATGACCGGCGCCGAGATCCTCAAATCTGAAGCAGCGCGCTTTGCGGTGCTGTCTCGGGAGGAGCAAGACAAGGAGATGGCGATGCAGGTGGGCCAGCACTGCGAGCTGCTGCGGCGTGACGCGCTGATGGAGCTTCCGGTGTTGCGAACGGAAAAGCCGAAGAGCGGTTGGGGCGAGAGGAAGAAGGATGAAACGAGCAGTCCGTCCATCTCATTCTCGCCACTTATCGCGTAGGCGGGCACGGCTCTAGCTTGCAGCGTTCGCGGGGCAGGGCTCTTGTGCTGGAAAAAAAGGGTCTCGGGCAGGCCATGAAGGTTTCGTCCACAGTGGATGGATCTGATGAAACATCCGAATTCCGGATGTTTCGACAACGGTGCCTAGGGATGCAGTCGCTCTCGTCGACCCGGTAACCGGAAGTGCTGACAAGGCGTCAGCACTTGTCGTGGCTCTCGCAAAGGCGCTCCCACGCCTTGTGCGCGGACTGGTGACGTGCATAGGTTGTACAGGCAAAAAGAAGCCGCAGTCCCGATAAGGGAGCTGCGGCCGCCGGCGAGTTAGCTATTGGTCAGTGCGTTCGTCTACGCGGTCATTGGCATGACGGTAGATCGTCGTGGCGCTGCCAGTCGCTGGAGTGCTCCTCGGTCGGCGCGATCAGCTTCCACCACGCCGTGCCATCACATGCAATGGCGTCCAGCGTATGGAAAGTCACAGGCCCATCGCCGAGATCAATGGTGTAGACAGCACGAGTAATGCTGTCGAACTTGCGGGGTTGTAGTTCGGTGTTGATGTCCATGAGCGATCAGGCGGGTTGACCGTGGCGGAACTGCTGCAGCTCGGAGCGGAGTGCAGCAGCCCGATCGGGGGTGAGGATGGAGCGAAGGCGCAGGTCTTCGATGATCAGGTCCCAATCACTGGGGCTGTACACACGCGGGCTGACGGCATTGCCATTGCGCGCGGAACCCAGTACCGGCAGGCTGAGGCGCTTGCGACCCGCTCCAGCCTGGACCGACAGGTGAGTCGTGGTGGAGGCTTCCTTGCCGTGGCGCGCCTTGTAGGCGGAGTGAACACTGCGTCCGATATTGGAATCGGAGCGGCTGACCGCGCGGCTCTCGTTTGAGGCCAGGTAGCAAGCTGAGAACTCGATGATGGTCAGCGGGGTCTCAGGGTCGACCACCTTGCCGTCGAGTCGAGGGAGCTCCTCTGCCGGGCCGAGGACACCTGCATTGGTGCCAGGAAGCTGCCCGGAAGCCATGGCCGCCGCCTGGACGAGCATCCGGGCGTCACGCTTGAAGTCGAGACGATCCCGGTCGTCGCACATGCCCTTCTCTTCCAGCAGCTCCCAGCCGAACTTGACGATCTCAAGAGCCGCGTTGATGTCCGCCAGGCGGGGCGTAGAAGCAGGCGCGCTCTCCCGCTGCGCGATACCCAGGCGGTCCTTCAGGTAGGCGTTGATGCCAACCCGGCTGAAGGCAAGCAGGACGGCGCGCGCTTGCTTCGAGGGAGCCTTGGCAGTGAAGGCGTAGTGCTCGAGGATGAAGGGAGCACTGTCCTCGGGGATCCCTCCGGTCTCTCCCCATGCTGAGACGTCACCAGGGCAAAAGCCTTGCGCGAGAAGGGATCTCGCGCAGGGGAGGGGGTTTTCGTCACCAGCAGATTTGAGGCTGCGGACGATGCCGGCATGGTCGACTCCGGCCATAGAGGCCATGCCGCGGATGGAGATGCGGAAGGTGCCGTCGGGTTGGAGCTTGAATTGCGAGGCGTCGAATTCTGCCTCGCGCTGGTTCTGGCGGTCGATGTTCGCCAAGAATCCTCCTGATAGGGGCTACCCAGCGTAAGCCGTGCCGTACGGTGTGTGCGGTATTGCGTGCTGCCTGTCAGGCGGTCTGTAAGACACGACATTCGCCGGCCTTGGCGTCGAGCTCGGCCTGCTCGGCAGCTTCCTGTTCGATGAGCTCGCCGTAGAGCCGAACCTTCTGTAACCACTTGACCTTGAAGTGCTGAATGTCGTCGCCGTGCAAGAAGAACGACTGATCGATCTCAGGTGTTGAAACCAAGATCTGCGCGCAGTCGATTTGCAGTCCGAGGGTCTCCTTGCTGGCCAGGGCGTAGGCCGCGAGTTGGGTGGCACACTTGTAGAACTTGTTGGCGCCGGCGAACATATCCCTGCGCTGCTCCTTGGGGTAGTAGCGGGAGTAGGGAGCGACGGAGGTTTTGAAGTCTGCCAGGATTGTGACGCCGTTGCGGACACCGATCAGGTCGGGGCAACCTGCATAGCCGTACTGGTGAGACCAGATGCGAGAGATGCCGTCATCGCCGGTGCAGAATTTCCAGTCAGGTTGCAGCGGCTTCTCAGACCAGACGAAGTAGTCATATTTGTCGAGGTGCTTAGCCAGTCCATCCCAGTAGGGCCGGTACTCGTCCGGGATGTTGGTTGGAAGACCACGGATGTAAGCTTCGCAGGCGGCGTGGATCGCTGTTCCGCGCTGGGCTGCAAGCTCTGCTCCCTGGGGATTTTTCTCCTGCCAACTGCGCAGGCATTTCTTGCTGAACTCTGAGGCGGTCTTTCCCAGGATCGTTGTGACCGAGGGGTATGCCTTGTCTGGATTGTCGCCAGTGCGATAGTAACGGGTGCCATTGACGTTGAAGCGCGTCGGCAGTGACACCCGGCATTGGCAACTGAGCTTAATGTAACGAAGTCGTCACATCACTCTTCTGGGACGAATGTTGGCGGGCCGTTGACATCGCTGAGATGGGCGATGGCCTGGACGAGAATCGGTGGCGTTGGGCCGTAGCCGACAGAGACTTTCCAGCGACATCCGTCAGCGTCGACCAGGGACGTCATGCCGGAGTTCTCTCGAGCAATGATCTGCAGGTTGGTCTTTGCGTCCTGATAGGCGATCTGGGCATCCTGCATGCCCCGCCAGAGCCGGTAGATCTCCAGTGGGCTACTCATGGGGCTGATCCTCCCGCTGCTGCCAGGGGTCGTTGATCAGTTCGGCTTGTTCTTCGAGGTAGTCAAAGCTCCCTTGCTCGGATCTGTAAGCGCTGAGTTCGTCGAGTAGCTGTCGGGCAAGCATCGTGCCGCCCTTGATCAGCTCGTTGATGTCAGCAGCGCCCATGTCCATGCGTTGAGCCAGGAGTGGCCCCATCAGCGCCAGGTAGGCCAGGGTCATCTGATCGCACTGGTAGGCGGAGAAGGAAGCCCCGCCCGAGGTGAACCCATTGACCAGGTAGAGGAGCTGATCGAGTTGCTCGCTCTGTGTGTGCTGGTTGCTGTGGAGCTTTAAGAGGAGCTGATTGGTGACCTTGAGCTCCGCCAGCAGGAGTTTGCTGGTCTCGAAGAGCGTGAGGTTCTCAGAAATCGGAGGTATCGATGTCATGGAGGATGTCTCCGTGTAAGGCGCGTGCCAGTAGCAAGGCAGCACGTTGGACGTAAGGCACCTCGGGCCAGGAGGCGTGAATGTCGTTGGCCTCGTAACGCTGCTGAATCGAGCGGATGTCAGCGCTACGGGACGCAGCGCTGAGCTCCTTGACAATTCGCGGGTCAGGCCTTGATGGCAAGGATCGCGGGTTGGGGTTTTGAGTCAATGTATCGGTATTCAGAGAGTACGCCGAGGGCGACGAGGCTGGTCAGTGCGGCGTGGTGTTGGCTTTCGCTGCAGCCTGTCAGTGGAGGCAGCAGATGCAAGTCGCCTGCAGTGGAGTGTACGAACGGGCTGCTAGTGGCGATTAGCTGCTGGAAATGCGCGGCGAGTGTTTCAGGTGAAGCAGTGGTGGCGGCAGACATGGCTAGCGTAGTGAGCAAAATGTGTGCACCGGCATGAGCGAGAAGCACCCGGAGCGTGAGCAGGATAGCGGCTTGGAACCCACTGTGGGGGAACATCTGCGACTGGCGCAGTTTCTGCAGGGGTTGGAGCGTGCTAATGAGGCCGAGCTGCGTGAGATCGCGCGCAAAATGGCAGAGCAGGTCTTGGTGGTCTACCCCGCTGCGCTGCGCTTCCTGTCCCGCGAAGCGGCTAGGAATCTGGCCGGTCAGCCGTGGAGCGCAGAGTCGTCCGAGAAGCTGTTGAAGGCATTAAGGGCGCCTCACGAGTGAGGAGATGGTACACGCGGTCTACAAAGAATTGATGACGATGCAGAAAACGCATAAAGCCCTCGGGCGGGCCGAGGGCTGAGAGTCTCTGTAAGAAGAGTTACCAGCCAGCGGGCATGACCTCGGCTTCGGCTGTGGCGACTTCATGGTCAGCGCCGAGTTCATCGCGATGCGTCGGCGGCAGTCCTTCGGGGCGTCCGTTGGCGGGCTTGCCGGCAAAGGGATCACCGCCGGCGTAAAGAGCAGGCAACCAGATGGAATCAGCGGTCTCTGCCCAGCGCTTCTCATCGGCCTTGGTGGGGACCTTGAGTGTCGGGGTCAGCGTGTAGGCCGTGTTTTCCTTGCTGCCCTTACGCTTGAGCGTCAGGTAGAAGTTGGCTAGGCCTGACGGCAGGATCGTGTAGTCCTCCAGGTAGAGGACCTCTTCAAGCTGTTCGCGCAGGTCTTTGCGCTGGAACGTGAAGATCAGGAACTCGTCCTCTTCCTTGGAGAGTCCCACGAAGGACAGGAAGTAGCGGGGCTTATCCTTCTCGCCCGTGCCGTTGACCTTGCCGTCGTAGCTCAGGCCGATGTCCTCGGCGTAGTCCTGGGGGAATTTCGGGAAGCGGCGGGGGCGTCCCTCCATCGTGAAGTAGCTGTAGCCCTGGATCACGTGGCCGGTGTCATGCAGGCCACAGATGCGGAAGGTCGTGCTCTCGCCGTCCTTCAGGCGCTTGCCGGGGTCGTAGTAGCGGTTCTTGTTGCTGGGGTCGTTGGTCTCTGTGCTGGCGGAGGTGGGGCGGTAGTCAGTCGGAAAGAATCCCATGGTTGCTGGAGAAAGGATGCGTCAGAGGGTTGTGATGGTCAGTCGTTCCACTCGGTGGGCATGTCACTGCCGGCGTTGACGAAGCTCTCGTGGTCGTAACCCACGGCTTTGGTGTTGCCGGCGATGTTGCGTTGGCCGCTGCCCTTGCCGCGCTCATGGACGCGGATGGTGCGGCCCTTGATCTCGACGTAGGGGTTGCCTTCGCGGTTGGTGCGCTGGTCCAGGGAGCCAGCAACCATCACCAGTGAGCCCTTCGGCGTGTTGATGAGCTTCTCCATCAAGTAGCCGTAGCCGCGGATCTTGAACCAGTCGGTCACGTCTTCGCCTTTGGCACGTCGATTGACGGCCAGGGAGCGTGATGCTGACTTGTTGCTTTCGGCGACGCGGGCCTCACTGGCGAGCCTGCCGACGACAGTGACCTCGTTGACGTAGGCTTCGGCGGTTGTGTCGCAGTAGGTCCGGCAGTAAAGGACGGCCTGGTCGCCCTCGAGGAAGAGGTCACCGGCAACGATCAGGTAATCGCCGGTGGTTTTTGACTTGAGCCCCTGAGCGGCGTGGCTGTCAGCGCTGCAACGGAGCAGGACCGGGATCTGATCGGAGCCGCTGGTGGCGGCAAAGACCTCGAGGACCTGCTTGTCGTTAGCGAGTGCGTCAACAGGCGGCGCCGCAAGGGCCACAACGAGTGTTGCGGTACTCACGTGCTGTTGTAGGGCGCAAGCCAGACTAGCCAGCCAGCGCGATTCGTCAAGCAGTTTGCCTGCGCATGCTTGCGATCCAACTCGGGACAGGCGGGATCGGCTCAGCAGTCTGCGGCATGACCAGGATCATTAGCTCGATCGATTCGCCCTGGATGCGCAGCGGGCCGCCATCGAAGGCTGATAGGACCAGGGCATCGCTGTACAGCCCGGCGTTCTTGATGGCACGCTCGAGGTAGGCCAGGTTGTAGCGCCCGGCCGTGGCAGAGAGTGTTGGCGTGGCTCCCCAGCGCTCCAGGCAGGCTGCGATGGCCTCTTCGACCGGTGGGAATGGGACGACGCTGTGCTGGATCGGGATCTCTTTGCCCTTGTTGTTGCTGGTCTTGTAGTAGGTGGTGACGATGGCTGTATCGCCATCGATGACAAGGCCGCGCTCGGCTGTCTTGATGCCTGCGCTGGCCTTGAGGAGCTCGTTGCTGGGGATGATGGTGACGCTCTGATCGCCGCGCCCCTGGGGATCGAAGCCAAGAGCTGTGACCTTGCCTTGATCGCTGGCTGCCAGAAGGATCCCGCCATGGTGGGGCCGGATGTGTACAGCCTGAAATGGGGCGTACTGACCGGTGAATGAGCCGACAGCAGCCAGCAACGCGGAATTGAACTGCAGCACAGGCTCAGCGCATGGTGGACAGTTGAGCGACGCCGCAAAGCTGGGCAGTCTGCGGAACCCAGCGCCACTGGTACGAGAGGGCGTTTTTGCGCATCAGGGCATTGGCGGGCTCGAGTTCATCGAGGGCCAGGCAGGGTTTCCAGTTGGGATCAAGGGGCTGACCGGTGCGGACATCGATCATTTCGGCTCTGCGGCGCTCCATCCGGGAGTCTTTGGCGGCCCTCAAGGCTAGGGAGCCTGACTCCTGTCTCCAGCATTTTGCACGATCTGGCGTGCGTAGGATCGGAGGGCCCGGCTTGATGGTGAATGGACCGGTGCGACGAAGACCTGCTGGACCGTGCCTACCAGCGGCGGTTTGAACTGCTGTCCCAACCTGGCCTCCGCTGGGTGCGCATGCATCTCGAACGCAGTGGCGTGACCCTGGTCTGCGAATCGGCCGATGGGGAGATCCGGACGGAATTCCTGGAGCGCAGGGTGGATCCAGCAGATGGCGATGCAGCCAACGGCGGTTACGACCGAGACTGAGCAATGCCGAAGTGGCTGTGGCGATCGATCGTCGGCGTCTCGGCTACCACGGCGCTGCTGGTCATTCTGCAGTGGACGGCTTGCACGTTCTATGTTCTGCCCAAGGTCTGGCCGTGGTACGCGCGCTACAAGGGCACGGATGTCGCTGAGCAGGTGCGGATGCCGCAGGTCGGATGCGAAGACGCCAGCGGTCGCTCTGTCGCTGCGCTGATGGCTCTGCTGACGACACTGATCTCGTTGAGTCGTCAAGCTGATGATCAGTGACTGGGCTGGCCGTCTTGACTACATTGATTAGATACAGCTTGCATGCTGACGAGCGATGAGCGATCAAGTCTGCCCCATGCCTGAGGTTGATGCTGCGCCGGAGGAGGAGCTCGATCTCTCTCAGTATGAGCCCGAGTTTGTCGTTGAAGACGACGGCCTGACGATTGCGGCCTACGAGGTCGACGACCAGTACGTGCTGGATTTCGACTGGGCTGATGACAGCAAGTGGGCGCCGTTGGGTGATCCTGAGCTGTTCGAGAAGTTCACGAACGAGCTGCTGGGCCGCCTCTGTAATGAGGGCGAGGTTTCTCCGGCCTATGTCCTGGACAAGGTTGCTCAGCGCGAAGTGCCATGCGACGACTGATTGCGTCAATGCTGAGCGGTTGTTGGCATCAGTGGGAGTGTGTGACCAGGGTCCGGGTGGAGGATAAGGGGCGACATGTCGCCGATGAACTCACTTTGCGCTGTGTCAAGTGCGGCGAGACGTCTCAGCGGCGGCTGTGAGCTAACGCCGCCCCCCTGCCGCCTTGAGATGGACCAATCCCGCGCTGGCGATCGCGTGGATGGTCCAGCACAGGATGGTGTAGAGCACGGCGAACTCAAGTAGTGACTTCAGTTGCGAGGGGTGCACGGGCGTTGAGGTCTTCTTCGAGGACGAGGCTGTACTCCTGAGCCACTGAGCGCATCATGTCGACGTTGCGCATCTCGTTGAAGGCCAGACGCGCGGCGCCGCCCATGATCACGCGCTCTTGGAAGCCCTCGAGCGCCAGGATCATCTCAAACAATCGGAAGTAGCCATGGACGCTGCAGTCGTTCAGGTCCATGGAGAGCTCGACCTGGATAGCGTTGGCATCATCGAGTCCGTCACCGCCGGGGGTTTCGAGAGTGATGCGTAGGCGGTGAGGTTGATTGAGGGTATTCATGGGTTGCCGGGATCAGATAGGGATGAGCTCGGGGCAGTGCTGGTCATTCTCACGTAGCGATTGAACGTGAACAGCCTCGCCGTCGATGTGCCGGTCCAGCCAGCGTAGGCAGTATTTGCGTTTCTCGCAGGTCTGATCGTGGCAGCGAGCTGAATCACGTGGCAGGAAGGGCATGGCGAATGCACCGGATGGACAAAAGAAAAGCCCGACCCCTGAGCAGGAGCCGGGCGAGCAGTCAACGTCGGTTCAGTTCCAGTTGAATGGCGGCCTGAAAGTAGCCGTTGACCTTGATGCGCTTGTACTCGCTGCCAGCGTCCTCTGATTGCTTGTCTTCAATCAGGCTGTGCTGGTGGCGTGCTTCCTGGAGCGCAGCCAAGGTTTCGATGTTCAGGAGCTCAAGGTCCTTGGTAACGAGGTCCTCGAGCTGGTCAAGCTGAACCGTGCGCCCGAGGAGGTAACTGCGAACCGTGGGGATGAAGGTTGTGTCCAGAGGCGCTGGCATGGGGTGGAGTTGTGTTCGTGTTCAAGGTATCGGGTGCATGTGGACAGGTTGCTGGTGTGGGACCTGTGATGCGTTCGTAGTGATCCCTAAGGACTTGCTGCCATTGCCAGGCACTCCAGCAGCGACCGGTGGCAAGGTTCAGTTGACGCGTAGGCGAATACTCGCCGAGCAGGAGCCCCGCGGCCTCATGGGGCAGAATCGCCCCGAAGGCCAGGATCTGACTGGAGTGCAGCCGGAGTTCAACGACTGGATCGGCACTGGTCGCTGTAGTAGCGGAAGCGTCCGCTGTGTTTGTAGGCAAATCGGAAGGGAACGTCATTGTCTGCGCAGGTTTTGATGATGTCACGGAGTTCGACCCCGTGGCGTAGCTCGATCGCGGGATCAGGAGCCGGCAGGGAGGGGTAGTGGATGAACATGGGGTTGGGTTTTGCGTGAATAGCCCGAGAACTTGCCGGCGTTGCGCCGCGCCCGGATGGCTCGTCCGGCCTCGGAGCCTGCTGGTTGCGTGCCATGGACCAGGTGAGCGAAGTGGGTCGGTGTGGGCTGGTAGGCGTAGGCGTCGGTGAAGTCGATGGGCAAGCCCAGAGTGTACGCCTCGTCTTCCGTGTTGACCACCCGTGCCGTGCGGGGGAACAGGCCGTCTGCCAGCAGGAAGTCGTAGCGACCACCCCAGGACGCGGTCATGACCAGGTTGTCCGGCAGAGGGAGTGGGCTGCCGTTCTCAAGCCAGAGGGGTAGATTCTTGCTGTAGAGGTAGAACAGCAGATCGTCGTGCCTGCGGGCGATCTCGATGAGGGCATCCCGCAAGTGAACGTTGAAGCAGTCGCCGGAGGTGAACCAGCGGACCCGCTCGGTGAAGGTCAACCGGTGCGCACGGAGGGAGATGTCGAGCAGGTCGACCATGCCACCGGTGTTGAGCTGAGCCAGCAGGCGCTGGTTGTGCCAGCGGGAGCTACGAACGGAGGGCCGGGTCTCTTCGCTGGCGGCACTGCAGCGGAAGATCGTGCAGGGACCGTCGGCGATCTTGCCCGTTTCGGGGTCAGCCTTGGAGAGGCAATGCAGTGCGCCCGGGCACGTGTGACCCGCCGGCAGCGCGAAGGTCATGGTGCTGTCGGGCAGCTTGGCATTGCCGTGGTTGAACTTCAGGAGCATGCTCATGCGTCCTCCTGGGTGCCGGTGATGTTGCCGCGCTTGACCTGGGCATCGAGATAGCAGCGACGCAGTTGCTCGAGCTGGCTGTCTGCAATCGCTTCTGCGCGCTTGATGCCGGTCTCAAGCTGCGTGATGGCCGAGAGGATCGCCCCCTCGTCGTCAGGCTCGAGGTTGTTTTTCAGGCCGCGATAGTGCTCCAGGATGCCGAGCAATTCCCAGTAGATGGTCTCGGCTTGTTGCGCACTGAGGCGGATGGAAACGGAGGATGGACGTGGGTACATGCACAGATGAAGAAGTGCACGACAAAAAGGCCGCCCCGCGAGTGCGAGACGGCCTGGTGGAATGTGTTGGGTTGTGGGCTCAACGCTGCGCCCTGCCTTGTTCATCGCTCAGGGCATTTTCCAGTAAGAAAGCGCAGAGGTTGGAGAGTGAGCGACCTTCGGTGTTGGAGCGCAGGATCAGGCGGTCATGCAGCAAACCGGAAATGACGATCGAAACGCGTCTGGTGCGGCGGTAATCGGGAGGAACCGGGATCATGGGTTCAGGCGGCGATTGAAGCGGGTTGTGTGGAGTCAGAGAAGAGGTCGCAGTCCTGCGCGAAGGACGGCCCTTCTTCCAGTGGGTCGGGGAAGTCGTAGCGGCAGCGTCCGTGGCCCCAGTGCTGACATTGCAGGCAGGAGCGGACCAGTTGCAGGACCTTGAACTGGTCTCGACGTGGAATCTCCGGGTGGATGCGGCGATGGATGCGGCCAACACGGATCTTGCTGACAGTGCTGGCGTGAATCTGCAGTTGCTTGCCGAGCTTGTAGTTACTGAGCTCCGAAGTGAGAATCAGCTTGACCTCGTCCGGGGTGATGGCGTGGCCACGTTTGGAGGGAACGCCCCCGCGCCGCAGAGGGAGAGAGTTATCGGCCTCAGTCCAGCGGTGCTGGCAGGCGTGGCATTCAAGCCGGCGCAGGCGGGTGCCATTGGATCGGATTTTGGAGCGCAGCGCGAAGGTGTACTGGCTGCAGCAATGTGGGCAATCAGGCGCCTTGTAGCGCGGTTTGCGTTGACGGGATGGTTTGTTGGCCATTCAGCGGCGTTGCTTGCGTTCAACCAGGCGCGAGATCTTGTTCTGCTCCCGTCGGGTGAGCCATAGCAGCAGGGCATGCGGCGGGAGTAGTGGATAGGTCAGTGCCGGATAACGACGAGCAAGAGAGCGGATCCGGGAAGAGTAGCGAGCGAGGCGATCAATGCGTGCTTTGGCTTGCAGGAAGGGAGTGAGATGCAGCATGAATAGAATGAGGGAAATCGTCGGGCCTTACAGGCTGCAGAACCAGGCGTCAGACGACGGGGACGCTGACTCTCTGTTCGATGATGGAACCTCTGAACCTGGATATGTTCCGGCGCCTGAGCCTGGAGCGTGAATTCGATCGTGTGGTGCGCCGCCGGCAGATGCAGGTTGACGGCCTGGGAAGCGCTGCCTGCGTATACCGCGGTGTGCGTTACGAGTGCAGTGGCAAGCCAGGCCATTGGGGCGTGCTGAGCGGATCAGACGTGGAGTGATCCTCAGGGTCCGGTCAGCAGTCCGTTCGCTGGTGGCGGGCCCTCGGTGTAGCGGTCAGGCCAGGGAGTGTTTAGCAGGATGAGACTGCTGGCAAAGAGCGCCGCGAGTTGAACCAACCGGAGGCGTGATGGGCTACGCCGCGGTTGACGATGGGGCGTTGCCGATGAGCAAGTCCGCCGGGAAAGCGCCATGCCGCCACAGGAACCAGATGCGGAAGGGCGTGACCGGCGGATCGTTCGGCGCGGCAGCGGCGGCAAGCTTGGCGATGTAGTTGGAGTAGGCCTGGTAGTCGTCATCACTGGTGGGTTTGAGTTTGTTGAATGCCATGGAAGGAAGGGCGCAAGCAAACCTGCGCCCGGATAGAGATCAAGCGACCTGGAGGCGATTGCCGAAGGAGAAGGGGTAGCCCTCGTCGGCTGTGTATTCCGGTTGCCTGTAGGTCCGGCCGACGCAAATCGCCACGATGGCCTGAGGCGTGACGTGGTAGCGAGCTGCGATTGAAGCGTATTTTTCACCGCGGGCTCGGCTGAAGCGAATGTCGTTGATCTGGTAGTCGTCAAGAAAGCCGCATCTCCTCCCGCGGCGAATGGGGTCCTCCTCGAAGGGAGGCCGCCGCCGAACCCTGCGCAAAACCTCCGTCACGCTGGACGGCCTGACGTTGGTGATGCGGGCGATGGTGTCGTAGGTGTAGCCCTGGCAGCGAAGATTCCAGATGCGGTCTTCTTTGCGGATGGAGATGCGGCGACGCATGATGATCAGGCAGTAGCGAGCTGGGGGAGGGTCGAGGTGTCGAGGAACTGCTCCTCGAGGAACTGCATGAAGCTGTTGGCGGTGCGAGCCCTGGAGCCTTCGAGCTGGGAGCGGAAGGCGGTCTCTTCGTTGCGAACCCGGGCGTGACTGGTGTATTCGGTGACGGCCGAGGCCAGACGCCAGGCATTGGCTGTGCGGGTGTCGAGCTGGCCGCCGATCAGATCCGAGGCGTAGATCTGCTCGAGGCGCTTGACGGTGCTGGTCTTGCCGTCTTCGTCATCGAAGAATTGACGGAGTGCAGCTCGGGCGGTATCCATCGAGATCGGAGTCTCGATCAGGCGCTCCTTGATGCGGTCGTAGGCGCGGCATTGGCGCATGGCGTGATCGAGGACGGCGTGAACGATGTCAGCGCTCATCGCCGAGTAGTGGCTGAGCTTGGCCTCGCATTCGGTGACGCGCTTGGCTAGTCCATTGGTACAAACCAGCTCCGAGGAGAGGACCGTGACGCGGGGGCGCAGCGATTCACCGAAGGACTCGGTGAGGATCAGCCAGTGATCAGTGCGGTCTTCACTGGGGATGTAGGCGCTGTGTCCTGGGCGGGAGATGTTCAGACCCCCGCCGGCGCTGAGGACAGCAGCGTTATTGCCGGTCAGCTTGGCGCCCATATAGAGGGTGCGCCCGTTGTTGTAGGAGCCGATCACGTCGAAGTTGATCTGCTTGTCGGCAGAGGTACAGAAGCTGCGGAAGTAGTCGACGAAGGTGCCGGGCTGGATGATCTGCCGCTTGGTGCCGAAGAAGCCGAGCATGTCCTGGGTGTCATCACGCAGCCAGAGCTGGCAGTCGCTGTAGGAACGCCCGCCGGATTCAGCGGGGCGGCGAATGACGTTGAAGTTGCAGCCGATGGAGGCGAGGATTTCCTCGTTGCTCATGAAGGGCAGGACTTCAGCAGCGGTGCCGCGGAAGAGCTTGCGATCGGTTTCAGTGAGGTTGGTCATGGTGTTTGAGGTTGAATCTGGTCGAGGTAGGTTGTGACGGCATCGCGCTCGATCTGCAGCGAATCGAGTAACTCGCTTGAGATCAGCATGTGAGAGCGGAAGTCGCGCAGGGACCTGGGACGTCCCTTGAAGACGTCCCGGATCAGGGTCTTGGCGCGCATGTCGTAGTAGGGCATGCTGATCTCAGCGAGGAGCTGCTCCATTTGCTGGAGACTGACGCGCAGGGCGATGAGATGCGAGCGCAGGAAGTTGCCAGCGATCTGTTGCTCGTGGCCAGTCATCTCGTCATAGGGAGGATGCTCGAGCATGAGATCCTCCAGACGAGCGGAGAACGAGTCCTCGATCTGAGCCAACAGGTAGATCGAGGCAACCAGGCGCTGAAGAAGACTGGCGCCGAGCGTGGATCGTTCAATGATCTGAGAGATGGCGAACTGGAGGTCGCAAGGGCCTCCGGATTCACCCCCGAGATTCAGTGCGGGTATCAGCTCGCTGGTGGGCAACGGGTTGCGATTGCGCAGAAAACTGTCGAGCATCTCGGGTGAGACGCTATCTGGGATTTCAGGGGTGTCAGTCACTGGGGCTGGTGTTCGAATTGCATGCCACGACGCAGGCGGTTGACGGTGGTCTCCAGGCTGTGGCGATCGGGGTCGATTGCAGGGGCCAGGAGGGGCAAGGGGTCGCCTTCGATCCAGAGGTCAACAAAGTTGGCGACAAAGCCCTGGGAATTGGGCTTGGTGCCGCGCCGTGAGCTAATTGTGCCAGCCATGGTGTGCAGGTCAAGGGTTTTGTAAGCCTCGGTCAGCGCCCCGAGTAATGAGCGGATGGGCCAGGAGCAGCGATCGGGGCTGCTGTTGAAGCACGGCAGCGCGAGGATGGCAATGACGTAGGGGTGCCGTGTGGCGAGCGTGGTATCGAGGTAGAGCTTGCGGCGCTCCCCGGCCCGTTCCCTCAGCGCCAGGTCGAGGATGCCCTGGAACGGCAGACCGCTGCTGGAGTCGAGGATGCGCTTGGGTGTGGCTGGCGTGTCGCCGTACTCGTAGAGCTGGCCGAGCTGGTTGATCCCGTAGCGCCTGAACTTGGGCCTTGGTGGCAGTGGGGCAATGGGGTCGAAATCGTCGTCAAGGTGTGTGAGTCGAAAAGCATCATCAGTTGGAACGAGGGCGGCCATAAGAGCGACAGGAAACGCAAATGCACCGATGAAAATGTGCACGTAAAAAGCCCCCACCCCGAGTGAACGGAGCAGGGGCTTGACCACCGAGGACACAATTAGACTGGTGGTCAGAGTGATAGATGTGTCAGGCGATGCAAAGCGGGCTAATGCCAGTGATCCCTGACACGGATGACATGCCGCAATCCCAGAGTGAAGTGTGCGGCGACGGCGTGTCCCGGCTGGTGCGCTATCTGGTGATGTTGGCCGCCGTGCTCAAGGAGCTGGAGACGCAGGCTCATCTCATCCATTTGAACGCGGAGGGTCCGAACTTTCTGGAGCTGCATCGCTTCTTGAAGAAGCGGTACGAGAAGCATCTCGAGCAGTTCGACACCGTGGCGGAACTGGTCCGGAGCCTGGATCACTTCATGCCGATGTGCGCCTGCGGCCTGAAGGAGCAGGTGCCGTCGTTCCAGAACGTGACCAGCTACGACACGCGCTCGATGCTGATGGCGTACTACGTGAACATCGAGTCGATGGGGTATCTCGCTAAGGAGATCGAGCGTGTTGCGGCTGAGGTGGAGGCGCCGGACGTGCAGAACCACATGGCGGATCTGACGGGCGACGCCTTCAAGGTGAGCTGGATGCTGAAGGCCCTGCTGCGCGGCTAACTGTGAGGGCAGGGGCGGTAGAAGTCCGCTTCTTTGCCGTTCAGCGTGACGCCATCGCGCCAGGTGAGGCCAATGGATTGGCCATTGACGTGATCGATGGTGTACTTGAGGGCGGGGTTGATGTTGCTACCCGGGGTGTCGGGGTGCGCGGGCCCTTTGTGGACGGTGTACTCGGGCGACTGCCAGTGAACGATGTCACCGGCGTCGACAGCAGCGGAGATCTCGGCGAGGTTCATCAGAGTTCGTCTTCAATGAGTTGGGCAAGTTCGTCGAAGGACATGCCATTGTCGTTATGTGAGGCAAGATCGAGGCCGCTGACGTAGGGGCTGCAAGAGACGAGGCCTGCCCACGTCCGGATACTGAAAGGTAGTACGCCTCCCTGATCCTCGAAGGTGAGATGGGTGGAGCCATCGGGCTTGTGCCATTGCTGGCCGTGCTCCTTGATGTAGAGATCAGTGAGCACGCCAAGGCAGCAGAAGGTGTTGTCGCTGGAGTCGTGCAGGCATTCTTTGCCTTGCTTGTACTCGCCGGAGCGCAGGGCGTCCACCCAGCGCTGTTTGATGTCTTGGTTCATGTCAGTTGAGGATGATGGTTTCCTTGGCGCGCCAGCCCTTGCGCTCGACCCAGGCCTGGAATTCGGCCTTGGCTTCCGGGGTCATGTAGCCGAAGACACGATTGAGGACATGCTTGAAGGCATGCTCCTTGGCGGCAAGCGTCTCGTGTTCGACCGCGGCCTGGGCTGCGCAAGCGATGTCGAGTAGGTCGTACATCGGAACCTGCGCGCGGCAGTTGGCTTCTTCGTTGTTCATGGAGTGGTGATCGGATCTTCGTTGTCGAGGCGTTCGTGATGCCAGAAGGCATCAGCCCATTCCTGGTAGCCGGGGTCCTCCGGGAAGGGATAGGCCTCGAGTTCCCAGTCGGACTCATGGGTGCCGTCAGGGGCGTACCAGCCACCTTCGTCGCAAGACCAGCCGGCTTGCCAGCGTGTGCGATAGAGCTGATCTTGCGCGGCCATGGCGTTCTCGACGGCACTGATGTGCTCGTACCAGTTGGGGCGCCGCTCAAGCTGGGCGAGGTTGAATGAGGGGTCAGTCATCGGAGTCCTCCTGGGCCTCGATTTGTGCTTCGACCCAATCCCAGTACCCAAGGCGGGTAGCTTCATCGGCGACTTCGCCTTGCCAGTCACTGGAGGGGAAGTCCGGGTGCTCGCCCCAGGTGCCGTAGTTTTTGCGGAGGGTTGCTGAGTCGGTCATTGCTCCTCTTCGTTGGTGATGGTGTGAAATTGAGCGACAGTTCCTTCATGCCCGCAGGCTTCGCATCGAATGAACGACGCGTCATCCCAATCGCAGTCTTCTGGAATGCCAGTCCAGCCGTCGTCGGTCACTCGTAGAGAGCCAGTAACCGCAATGATGAATGACTCTTCGCTGTTACAGGATGGCATGGGACAGCGAATCCCGGCCAGACAATTTGAATTAGCCATGAATGTTGGTGAGGATCAGCATTCGTAAATCGGAAGGGGCGGCTGCCCTGCCTGGCGAACAGCGACGTACGAGCAGGGGTACGTCTGCCGCAGTTGGCGGGCGTAGTCATGGGCGGCTAGGACCGCGCGGGCGTCGTCGAGTACACCGTGCCAAGTGGCGTAGAAGCCCTCTGCTGGGACGGGGAGAGCCTCAGCGGCTGTTAGTACACGCCGCAAAGCTTCATGGATTGTGAGTGGAGAGCTTTTCATTCGCCTAGGTGAATCAGGTGGGCTTCGAGGTACTTCTGCTCCGCATTCAGGTGCTCGCGCATCTGAATGCGTTGTTCAGCGGCTTGCGGCCAGGCGCCGTGGCCGTCGTGGACCTCAACTCGGAAGAGAAAGGTCATGGCAGGTAATCCACGGGCTTGCGAAGGGCAAGCGACGCCAGAGTGCCGATGTGGCAGTTCATGTCACGCCAACTGAGGCCATTGGCGATGACTGAGCCGTCTTGCTCCAGGGTTGAAATCGAGCCGTCGTCCTCGATATGAAGCCAGATGGCTCGTGGTTGGTGTGTGGTGTCAATCATTGTCGCCTTGGTGTGAAGGAAGCGCGTAGTGCACGCACTCTGCGGGTCCCGGCAGGAAGCGGGTAACTCCGATTACGCGGCACTGACGTGTATCGCGGTCGCGGGCTTTGTAGATGGTGTAAGAGTGAAACATTTCTGCTGTGCTCCAACCCAGTGATCGCAGACGCGACGCCATCGCGTGGTCGCCGTCGATGACCTCCATTTCAGAGACGTCTGCAACCGGAGGGAAGCTCATGGCGGGATCACTCATCGCCGAGCTCCTGTTTGAGGCATTCGACTTGTGTCATGCAGTTGTCGATGTTGTTGAGGATGGATGGGTGGTAGTTGGGGTCGTTGATAACGAGCTGCTCGGCCTGGAAGAGCAGCAGCCAGACCTCGCGTGCTTTGGTGAGGGCGTCCATCAGAGCGTGGCGATCTTCTTGGAGAGCTGCTGGAAGAGCTCCAGGCGTTGGTCGTTGGCGACATCACGCCAATCGCTGATGGATGTTTGGCCGGGACCGAAGTAGTCGTAGAAGAAGCTGAGCGCATTGACGAGTGCGTCCTGCTCTTCTTCTGTGATCGCGAGGTGGAACTGAGAGCGAGTGGGGAATTGGCCGAGGTTTTGCATGGGGTTGTAGCAGTGTGAGCGGATTTGAATGAGTTCGTGGTAGTCGTCAGTCCAGGGAGCCTGGTCTGGGTAGAGGTAGGGGTGGTTCATGGAAGATCGTTGAACTTGGTGTTCGGGTTGTCAACGAGCTCTTGATAGCCCTTGTCTTTCCCGTAGATGAACGCATCAACGGACTGTCCTGGCTTGGGTCCGTTGGGCTTGAGCCTGACGACTGTGAAGTTCGTCGCCGGGGTCCAGTTGGGCTTCTTGCGTCGTGTCATGGTGAGGTGATTCAGTTGTAGGCGGCTTCGATTTGAGTGCTGCAGTGAGCGCAGAGCAGGTCACGGTCCTCGTAGTTGATGTCGAGGCCGCGGATACACCAGCCGTCTGAACCGGTTGTGGTGCCGATCTGCGCGCGTTCGGTTCCAGCGCAGCACTTGCAGAGCGGTTGGCCGTCGTCCATGATGGCGTAAAGCGGGTAGCCGCCCGGCCATGCGTACGGGTGAGCCGCTAACTGATCAGCGAAGCGAAGTGAGCGTGATTGAGTAGTCATGCTGCTGCGCGACGAATGGATGCGAGGATGTTGCGCTCTGCCCTGGGCGAGCGTTTACGACCGAAGGGGATGATGGTGTGGTTGCCGTTCGGGTGCGCGGCATGCCAGTGCTTGCGCCCCGGGCTGATGGAGAACCCCAGGGCGATGGCATACCGGAGGCAGGGATCCTTGCTGAAGATCCGGCGAGAGAGTGCGCTCATGAGAAGTTCATCCCTTTCTCGTCTTCATCAGAGAGAAGGACCCCGCGCTGCTTGAGCCAGGGGATCATGCAGGTCACCAGGATCTTCTGAGCCTCCATGGCCCTAGGTTTCTCTGCGGTCCCGATGCGTTTGCAGGCGTAATTGAAGCCAGCACAGGCCTGATCGAGAAGCATGAGCAGCTCGAGGTCGAGATTGTGCTCAGCGGCGCGGGACTCGGCGTTGCGTTTGCGTACGGTGGCTGGCCGTACGCCGCGATTGGGGATGACGGCGGTACGTTCGGCTACGGCTGCGAGGGCCTGCGGTTCGGCGGACCCTGTGGCAGCGAGATGGTCGTGATCGGCCCAGCCTTCCTCTCCAGGAGGGAGCGAAGGATCGCCCATTGGCGGCTCGTCAAAGTCAAGTTGGAGAAGAGAAGCCTTGAGGTCCGTGTCGAAGACAAGCGCGTTGTCGTCGAATGTGAAGCCCTTCTTGACGATGTCTTGCAGAGCTCTTGGAATGAGTGCAGCGCATTCGCCGCCGCTTGCTGTGCGCTTGTTGTAGTAGAAGTAGAGAAAGCCCTGATGGTCGGGCTTGCTGGAGGGCTTGGGATCGGAGGTTGCAATTCTGACGGTCATGAACAGATAGAGGAAAACGAAGAAAGGCCACGCGCATGCACTGCTGTATGTGGCCATGAAACAACGCGATTCACTGAGGTGTGGCCTCAAAGAAGCGAGAGCCTGGACCGAAGTCGCGGACAATCTCCGGCCAGGTGTCGTAAATCTTGCGGGCGTTGTTCTGGTCGGCGCGAGTCAGTGCGCTGGCCAGGCAGGAGACGAAGCCCCCGCCGTGCCGGCGCATGGCATCTGCAGTGCGGCCTCGGTAAGCCAGGAAGGTCTGGAAGTCGGCCATGGCGATTTGAGTTGCGTGCATTGGTTGATGTGGGATGCGGGTTACTTGATGGTCCAGTTGGTGCGGGAGACGAGGCGAGCGCCGACGATGTCTTGGCCGGCCTTGAGCGCGGCTTTAATGGCGCTCTTATCGGGTGAACGGGTGACCTTCTCGCGGAACATGTCATCGGGGATCATGTCCTCGTCATCGATCTCAACGGCCTCTGACTTGCGGGACCGCAGCTCGTGGGTTGGCAGTGAAAACTTGAGCTGCTCCGGATAAAGCGTGGTCAAGACCTTGAGCATGTAGTCCGTGAGCTGCTGGGCTCTGCGCTCGTCCTCGGCGGCAAGGTCGGCCAAGCGCTTGGCTTGCTCCTTGCGGAACTGAGCCACGGCACTGAGGTGATCGACGTAGCGGCAGATGTTGTCTGCCTTGGATTCGATCAGGGCCATCGTGTGCCCCTGCGCTTCGAGGTAGGTCTCGATCAGAGCGACAGCGGTCTCCTCGTGTTCGGGGTCGCCGTCGAGGAGCTCAGCGGCCAGGGCAATCTCGCCGGCGATGTCCTGGGCCTGGATGCCTAGCGCGTAGAGGGAGGATGCTCCCTCGCCCTTGGGGTTCTCAGCGGAGGGCATGGTCGGGGTGGACGAGGATTTGCGGAACGAGATCGGTGGTGCCTGAGCGGAGCTGGTTGAGGTAGGTATTGCGTTCGTGCTGCGTGTAGAAGTCGCAGCGCCAGGTGAGTGTCGTGCGGGTGTCACGGATGTAGATCGAGTAGAGGTTGGTGTCAGCGGTGCGTCGCACGAGATAGCGAGCGCCGGGACCGCTGGATGTGGAGGTCAAAGGACGCCAGTTGCCGCTCGATGCGAGCAACGCTGTGCCGGTCCTGGGAGAGGGAGCCAGCGCGGAGTTCCTTGCGGGCTTCCTCCAGGAGCTCAGCCGTTGCAGCACGGAGAGCAACCAGAGGGTGGATCCGAAGATCGAGGTCATCACGCATGGTGCAAGGCGGGGCTTGCGTATTGTGACTGATGTTGGCGAAAAGGGAAGCCCCGGCGGGCGTGATGCCTACCGGGGCAGGGTCGGCTCAGGCCTTGGCCGGCTCGGCAGTAACAGGTGCTACAGCCTCGGTTGCGGTCTCGGCTGCAGCAAGGCCTTGCTTGACGGCCTTGGAGTAGAGAGCCTTGGTGTAGACCTCCTTGGCTGAGATCGTGTAAACGCCCGTGGGGGACTGGACGATCTTGCCGAAGTAGAGGGTGCCGGTTTCCGGGCACTCAAAGCTATCGGCTGGATTGTCCGTGCCAACCACATCGATCAGGTGATCGGACTTGAAGCCGGCACTGACTGCGGTTTCACGGCGAGCCATGCCGCCGTTGCGGTTGGAGACGAAAGCCAATTCGGCGTGGGTCCAGTTGTTGCCGGAGTAGAAGCGAGCGGAGATGGGGCCGAGGTTGATTTCCATGATGAAACGAAAGAACGAAGTGAGACCACTTACATGCACTGCTGTAAGAGGTCAAAGATGAACCCAACTAGAATGAGTTCAACGAAGTAAGCACTCGCAGCCATGTTCGGCGGCATCGGCGCAAAAATTCAGGGCATGGACGAAGCCGTCCGCCAGTCCATGGCTGAGCGAGCGATGGCTGCTCGGAAGCAACAGATTCAGGCGGTACGGGATGATCTGTCCCAGCGGATGGGCGCCGCGAATCCTGATCTTGCAAGTGTGGCTGCAGCGATTGCCGATCGCATGGAAGGCCAGCCGGACGATTACATGTCCGTACTGAAAAGCCGTGCTCGTGGTGCGCAGGGCAAGCGAGATGCTCTGTATGGCCAGGCGGCTGCGCAAACCGCTCCTAATCTGCAGGTTCGCCTGAACGACATGTTGTCGGGGACGGATGCGATGAGCCGCGCTGGCCAGGTAGCGACCTACGGCGCGATCGGCGGCGGCACGGTGGCCGGCCTAACCGCAGCAGGACAAGGCCTTGTGGCGCTGATGGATTACATGCAGCAAGGGCAGCAAGCTGAGATTGAGCGCAATAACGAGCTCGTTTGAGGTGGATAGCGATTTCCCGACGATCATGGCCGGGTCCCGGCTGGGGATCGATCCGAGAGAGCTGAGGGAGGGATTCAGGGCTGAACCCCTCCGTAGGTTGATGGAGATGCCGAGGTCCCAGGTTGGAGAACTGCGCATCGATGGACTGATGCGTGACCCGATGTACGTTGCCACCGGTTCTGTGCAGCCACCGGAGACCTATGCCGCTCCACTGATACCGAGAGCTCTCTAGTCGGGGCGACTACGAGAGATCGGCGCCGAGGATTGTGGCACGCATGTCCTTGGTGAGCTTGGCGCAGTCTGAGACCGAAGCGGCCACGTCAAGCAGAACGCGTGCTTCAGCGGCGAGATGGATGTTGGAGTCGAGGGCAAGGCTGCCGACGATGAAGATCTTCTCGAGAGGCTTCCCTTCGACGTGAAGCGTATCAGGAGTATGCATAATCGTATGCGCGGTTGTATGTGAGTTGGGTTGTGGGGAGCCCTGTGTGGCGCGTGAAGGCTTCCAGGGCTCGATCAGAATTGCCGCCGATGTGCCAGTCGTAGGGGCCGACTGGGATCGCGGATTGCTTCCAGTCGTAGACACTGAATGTTGTCCCATCAGCGCAGTGGAAGGTCCACTCAACGTTGACTTTGCCATCGATGTCTTCCAGATGCGGCTGGCCCAGCGTCGCGACCATGCACGCGAAGGTCGTTCGGCAGAACCCTCGGAGACAGCCCTCGGAGAAGCCTCCCTGGCTGACGATCGCGAGGGGATGAAGATTCGCCGGAAGAGTGCCCCCGGCGGCGGAAGTGTGCATCATTGCAATGTCAGGGTTTCAACACATTGAGAGGGATGTGGAGTATCAGGCAGGTGTGTACTCGCTGCCAGCCTCGGCGTTGATCCGGCGGCATTCGTCTTGAACGACAGGGTGCCAGGTGCCAGAGATGTCGGTGAAGGGTTCGTAGTTCTGACGAGCCCAGGCGCGGAATGTGGTCTCGTCGGAAGCGTTGAGGGTGCGGAAGAGTTGCATTGATCCCAGATAATAAGGAGTGAAAACCCCAGCGTGCGGAGCCGGGGGGCTTGGGTTTCAGTGGGTAGCGGCGCGCTTGACCGACTCCAGTTGCTCTGCATAGAGCTGCCAGAGCTCCTCGATGTGCGGCTTTGCGTCACACCACATGGCGACGTCATCGCAGATCGACTGGGTTTCCTCTGCCTGCTCCAAGAGCGTTGCAAAGAAGCTGATTGCTCCGATCGTGAGTTGGAATGGCATGTCGTGGATTGCGGCAGGGGTCAGAAACCAGGAGCAGGCCAGGCGTATCTCTCCTCAAGAGTGCGCTCGTACATGGCCTCGAGCACTTCGATCTGGCTGTCGTCAAGCTCTTGGTCGTCTTCCTCGTCGGAGCTGACGATGACGTTGCCCGGGAAGAGCTGCTCGAGGATCAGGCCGATGGGCTCGAGCTGATCGGGTGTGCCGCGGACCGAGAGGAGGACTTCGCGCTGGGACGTGTACTGAGTGAGAACCATGGCAGTGTAAGCAGGTTTACAGAGAGAAAGGGATCAGGAGGCGAAGCCGAGGGGCTGTGCTGCGCGCTTCGGGACGGGACGAGCAGCGCGCTTAGGAGTTGGGACTTTGCGCTCGATGACGTAGGTCTCGACCACTGCCGATTCCGCGATGGGTTGCGGTTCCCTCTCCCCGGCAGGCGTGACGGGTTGAGTGGTTCGAGCGGGGGCGGGAGGTTGCGCGCCGGAGTGGATATCAGCGACCAGGTCTTCGAGTCCGGGCAGGAAGGTCTTGAGCCCGGGCCAGATGGCGCGTTGCCAGAGGACCAGGGCGATCGCGACGCTCCAGGCGGCGATGGTGATCAGTGTGTTGCGCATGACGGGGCGAAAGAACGAAGAAAGGCCCTCCGGTGCACTGCTGCAGGAGGGCAAAGAAAAAGCCCCACCCGGAAGAACCGAGCGGGGCAGGGGTGCCAGCAGGTGGAATTTTGAGGGATGCCTACGGGCGGAGGATCAGTAGGGAGTACAGCAGAGCCAGATGGGACGACCGAACTGGTCTTCCCCGGTCTGCTGGCAGTAGAGCGCGTTGGGGTTGAGGTAGGACGCTGTCTGGTAGCAGCGCCCCTGCGCGACAAGCTGTTGATCTGCTGCAGATGATGCGCATGATGCATCAGAGCTGCGAGCGATTGCGCCTGCAGGCAGAGGAGCGAGGGCCAGAAGAGCGAGGGGGAGTAGATAGCGCATCGAGGTCGAGATGGGTTGAAGGACGATAGGACAGATGAAAATCCTGCGGGCCGAGGATATAGGGCTTGTTGCCTGCCCCGGCCCTGACAGGACAAAGAACGCGGATACGAATATGCCTCAGGCGGATAGCACTGAGGTCAGACTTCCGCGGGTTCGTGCGTAAGGCACTCGTAGTTGTGGATGAAGTCAACGACCTCGTCCCAGATGGGAGCGAGGGTTGTATCCATGCGGTGGCTGAGGGAGAGGGCCATGGCATCACGAAGAGCCAGGGCCTCGTCAGGGTTGAGTTTGAGGCGCAGGTCCACAGGCCGTGCTTGGTAATGGTTGACAAGAAGAAAGCCCCACCCGGCGAGCGAGTGGGGCGATGGGGCTCAGAAGGGGATCTCTTCTGCGGTGGGTTCGGCGTAGGGCTGGACCACCTCGGGGGTGATGGCCCGCTCCTCGCCGAAGGGCTTGGCGTTGAGGACCTCGATGCGCTGGGCGCGGAGCTGGCGCCGGTGTGCGACGGGGTAGCCGCGGTCGTTGCGGGTGACCTCCCCGAAGACGGTCCAGTAGCCGGAGATGGCTACGCGTGCCCACTCAGTCTGCTGGGCGATGTCCCAGATCTGGGTAGCGATGTCAACGCCGTTGTCTGTGGCGATGATCGAGTCGATGGGCAGATCGATCCGGGTCTCCTGGCCGCCGCGGTTGTCGGTGGTGGAGTTGGTGAGGATGGCGCAGACGGTGAACTTCCCGCCGTTGCGGGAGATGTCCTTGACAGCTTTGAGCATGCCGACGAGGCGGACCATGCCGGCTTCGCGGGGATCTGTTGTGCTGCTGGAGGCAGCGAGTTGGGCCTCGAGCTCAGCGATGCGTGCTTCGAGGGTGGCTTTGGTGGCGTTTGCCATGTTGCGGCCTGGTTGGTCCAGGGCGAAAGAACGTGTGCCGTCGTCAGACAGCGCGAATGCACTGCTGTTGGAGGGCAATGAAAAAGCCCCCACCCGCAGACGCGAGTGAGGGCTGAGAAAAGTCCGAGCTCAGAAGGGGCAGACTTCGAGCTCGAGCTGGCGTATGGCTGGGCGGTTGAGCTGGGCGAGCTCTTGGCACCAGGTGACGTGGGCTTGCTGGCCGGGCGCGAGGCCATGGCCATCAAGCAGTTGGTCGATGAACTCCTCGATCTGAAGCCGAGCGGCTTCGACTTCGGCGTTGATCTCGCCGTGAAGCTTGCGGCCCTCTTGGTCGAGGGCAATGCCAGCGCGCGCCAGGAGGCGGAGTTGCTGGCTGAGACGGTAGAGAGTGCCTTCCGTCATCGCGATAACCCGGGAGGCCCGGGGCGAAAGAACCGCGCGCCGTCAGTCAGACAGCGCAGATGCACTGCTGAAAGAGGGCAATAGAAAAGCCCCCACCCGCGCGCGCGAGTGAGGGCCGGGAGGCAGAAATCTGAAGGGGGTGTCAGGCGAAGAGCGGCGCCATCGGGTTGATGAAGCGCCAGATGTCCTGGCCGCACCAGAACCAGCGGATCACGAGGCCGCCTGTTGCGCAGAGCCCGAGGTAGGTGAACGGGTAGCGGACGGCGAAGCGAGTGATGGTGTTGAACATCGAAGTCAGGCAGCGCGAATGCACTGCTGTGAAGGGACATAAAAACAGCCCCACTCCCGTGCTGGGAGCAGGGCTGATGGGCTAGGCGATGGGATAGAACTCGCGAGCCCAGTAGTCCGCGTCGGCTGCAGCCGCCTCGTCCTGGGCCAGAGCGTTGAGGTGATCAAGCAGCTCTTCCCAGGTGGGCTCGTCATCGGCGATGCGAGCGCGATCGGCGGCATCAAGTGCGGCCTGGAGTTGTGCGGAGTTGGCCATCGAAGTCAGGCAGCGCAAACGCACTGTGTGAGTGTTCAACGAAAAAGCCCCCACCCCGAGAGAACGGAGTGAGGGCTTCTGTCTGCTGGGTCAACGCGCGCCGATGTAGACGCGGCAGTATTCCATGTGCGCAGCATGCTGGTGAACTGGCCAAGCCTGCTCAGCGCATTGACGGCGTGTTGCTGCGTCGAGGTGGGCGACAGCGGTGTGAATGCCAGCCATCACGAGGACGGGAGCGGCAATCAGCGCAGCGATGAAGGGGCGAGTCATCGGAGTCAAGCAGCGTCAATGCACTGCTGTGAGGGGACACGAGCAAGCTCCTGATCTCTGTGCGCGAAAGCCGAAAAAACAGTGAATTCTGCTTGCACGACAGGTGTAGACAACCCTACGCACGAGGGCGCAAGAGATTGTGAAGTTGATAAGAATGCGCGCAATAAGCTCGGGGTGTTCAGCGCAGTAGGCTCCTGGCAGCCTGGCGACAAGAGAGCGGCAGCGGAGTCGATAGCGACATCAACGCTGAGCATGCACGCATGAAGAAAGCGCTAAGATAAGCGGAGCAAGGAGAGTAAACTCCCGCCAAGAACCCGCATCCCACCTGGGATTTCGGTGAGTTTGGCCCCGGAGCGTGTCGTGTGTGCGCGGGATTAGAGTAACAAAAGAGGGCATAGGTAGTAAGCGAGAGAGTCTGTAGATTCAGCGCGAAGTGAAAGCGATAAGCGTGAGAATAAGGAAGGATAAGAGTGAAGAACGCGCGGCGCGCTCTCTCATGCTCTCTCATGTCTGCATACGCTGACATCTGTTCGTGTGACGCGCTCCCCCCTCTATCACTCGCTTCCTTCCTCTCTCACTTCTTTTTTTGTTCTCATCCCTTCTCGACATACAAGGGGTGTTTGATGTATCCAGCGCGGCGCAACAAAAACGCTACAGCCCCAGGGGAGCTGCATCAGGGCGACGCTTCATCGTGTGAAACTTTCCGATTTTTTTCTGACCTGTGGAAAACCCCGCGAGGCCGCTCTAAATGGCATATTGGCCAGACGAAAATAGTTGTAACACTGCAGGCGAATATCTAAGAACGCACGAAGAAGCGCGCGCGCTGAGGTCGTCATGAAAGTTGCTCTTGGAGTGTGCGCTAACGATCGAAAGATTTACTGAGATTTGCATATCTTTGGACCAAAACAATCGATTTTCATCCCGAAGTCGGCCCTGCTCGCTGGGGACCCATGCTGAGTCTCTTTAGACTTGGCAGACAGAGTGCGCGACGTGGCGGACAATGGTGCTCCGAATCGGTGGGGTCGGGAATTTCCGTTGGCAGGATGAAGATGTCGCCGATCCTCGCCGCAATCTCGGTCCCGTACCCGGGCAGCTCAACATCCCGGGTCTACCCCCTGCCGTTCCGGGTGCTCAGGGAGACCTCGATCGCGTTCAGCGTTATTTCGCCCGCCAGGCAGCCCAGGCTCCAGAGACGCGGGAAGCTGTATTGCGCGAATTGACCCGCAATCTGCCTCCTGGAAGCCAGGTTTTGACCGGCGACCGCGCGATTGTCGGCGATCTAGACGGTCAGCTGTCGCTCAATGTCCGGTTGGCCGGCGACCAAGCCCCCGCCGGTTCTGCTGCTCTCGGCGCAACGGAGTCTCCCTTCACGCGTCGCGGCTTCGAGGCACTGTTACCCGGGTCTCGACTGGCATGGAAGGACAGTTTTGCGCGTCAATCCAATGGATTTGACCCTCAAAACGCCCCGGATCGCGGCATTCAGGGCGTTTTGACCGGCGTCAACGCGGCCGGAGAACCTGTTGACAGCGTCGTCCTGGTCGATCCGGCGATGCAGCGCGGACCTCGGCCCAATCCGGCGGCATTCAGGCTCACTCCAGAGGACTTTTTAGCCGTTCGAGGGCAGGATCCGGCTACATCGGTGTCTTGGCCCATCGAATGGGAGGCCTATAAGGAGTATCTCGGGGGTATGGCGCAGGAGCTGGACCTACTGAACGAGCGCCTACGCGATGATCCGAAGTTTTCCGCTGATGCTCTAGCGGTTGACCCGTCGGAAGTGCGCGTCCGGAGTGGTCGATCGGCGGATAGTACGGACTATTACAGGGTTCCCGCACTGGTTTCAACCGGCGAGAACCGTTGGCGTGAAGTGCAGGTCGATCCGCGGGAGATTATCGAGACCATTACAGGTGATGCTGATAATCCCTACAGCTCTGAGCGCACTCGCGAGGTGACCCGGGCTGAGCGCTACAGCCAGGTTCTGAAGGAGACCGCTACTCCCGTGATGGGAGAGAGTGCTCTGCTCGCCGCGGAGGCTGCTGGGCGTTTCGTACGCCTTCCGCCTGAGCGGCAGGAAGGCTCTCTTGTCGGCTATCTGACTCCTCCTGGTAACGGCGACCCCGTTCCGGTGTACAGGCCATCCGGTCTGAAGCTGAAGCGCGAAGTCCCTGATCCTGATGCCCCGCTGAGTAGGAGTGTTACGGACAGCGAGGATGGTTACCGAATCGGCTCGAGTGTCGGTCGCGACGCTAATCGGCTGGTCGAACGGATTCGAGAGGAAGATCCCGCGCTTGCGACGACGAAGAAGGTTTCCACAAAGCCAATCCTTGGCCTTGGCGCCCTGCGAGCGAGCGCTGAGGGCTCTGGCGTGCGGTATTTCGAGCAAGTCCCAGTGATGAAGAACGGGCGGATCGTTGGACATCGGAAAGGCGCGCCGATCAGCCCTGACGCGTTCACCGCCGAGGGGATCTTGGTCGGCGCTGGGTTCGATCCAATGAAGCCTCTCATCGCCGTGCGATCGGATGGCAGCGAGACCCGCCTGATCCCACGCTGGAACGAGCAGACTGGCCTGGGCTACATCGTCGAGGACGGCCTTGCCGCTGTCGAGTCGGGCGTAGCACCCCTGATGCAGGACGTGCTGACTCGCCTCAAGGCGGAAGCTAAGGGCGGGATGTCGACACCCGACTTCGCGAGAGAAGTTGCTGCTGGCCGCTTTGCAGTAGAGGCTCCATTGCGGGACGCGACGGGCGAGGTTCTGGAAATCCTGGATAAAGGGAACATCAATCCCGAGATCCTGACCAACCGCCTGGCGACTGCTGCCGGCGATCCGACCATGGTCGCTGCCGCCAGACTGCGCGGCGCTCTCGAGGACTACAAGTCCAGGACTGGCCGCGGAGTCCCCACTGCTGTTGCGGTTGCCTGGGCGCAGGACCTGGCGAAGCAGAGCTTCTCGCCCAGGACCGGCTTAGTTGATCCGCAGCGCGTGCTGACTGCTGCGGCCGAAATGGGACGCGGCGGCGCCACAAGGCAGCTCTTTGCGCCTGGCTCCAACGCTGCGCGGATCCTGGATGAAGGCGTCAAGACAAGAAGTGCTGCGGGCCAACAACCGCGGGTGCGGGCTGCGCAGCAGTCGTCGCCAGAGGATGTCTCTGACGTTCTTGAGGCTCTTGGACAGGAGGAGCAGGCGCGGTACGGGGCGTTCGGCTTAGCCCCCGAAGACGAGGACTTCATCTACGGCGGGGGTTTTGGGGTGAAACAGCTCAGCAGCGCCGAGCTCGCCAGCGAGCAGGACCGGGCGCTACAAATTGCGGCTCAAGGCATGCTTCAGCCTGGCGCCCCGAAGAGTGACGCTCAGGTGGAGATGATGGCGGATCTAGCCGCTCGCGTTGCCGTGCAGGAGGGGCGTCCAGCGGAGGAAGTGCTAGCTGAGATCATGGCTCCGCCGGTCAGGCAGGTCCAGGTCCCCAGTCGAGAGATAGCGGTGAACATGTCCCCAGGGTTGGGCGACTACGCGGGCGAAGGCATCCGCCCCCGGAATCGGACCAATCTCGAGAGGACGCGATCCAACCTGGAAGGTTGGCGCCAGGGACGCATCAATCGGGAGATGAAAGCATCCGGGGTCCGAGATATGAGGATGTCCGAGAAGAGAAAGCGCGAACTGGCGGAAGAACTCGCTGGTCGCAGGGTTCAAGGCACAGGTGCGCAACCACCGCGGCAGGCTGTCCGTTCCGCGTATCAGAGGTCGTTCGATCTGGGTGTCAGCCCGGAGACGGGCCGGAGGCAGCGGATCCCCTATTCCAGCGTGGCTGCCAACCTTGGCGCCGAGGTCGGCTCGCCCGAGCAAGAGGCCGCAATGGCGCTGCTGGCAGATCGCATGCAATTCGCGCGGGCCCTGGATAACGCCCGCAGCGAAGAAGACCTGGAGCGCATGGCCACCCGGTGGCCCGGTGGTAGCGGTGGTTCGGTGAACCCGGCGCTGGCTAACCGCACGCGTAACTGGCTGGCTCGTCGTGCACAGGCGAAGCCCACCCCCGAGGCTCCGCAGACCACGGCAGATGCCAGCCTGAGCGAGGGCATGGTGAACGCCGCTCCCGCGCCTGCGACACCGACGGCTCAGCCAACAACCTCCGCTGGAGTCGTGGACCCCTCGATGCTGAACTCCGCTCCAGCTCCGCAGGCTGAAACCGCTGCGCAACGCATGGCGCGCGAGCGAATTCAGCGGATTCGGGGGATCTGAGTAGTCCGGACAACTACTCGGACAAGATGGTCAGAAAGGCAAACTTCTACAAGAATGTGATCAGCAAGAGCTCTCGTTAGACTGATCTCAATAGGCTGATCGTTTAGTGGCCTTCCAGTACGACGGAAAGGACGTTGGCGTCGCCCTGGGTCAAGGGGTCGACAACAAGAAGACCCGGCAGGAGGCTCCGGTCACTTTCGGCTACGAGAGCGGCACACCAATCCGGTTTGCTGGTGCGGAGCTACGAAGGAATATCGGCATGAATGGGGAGTTCGGGTCGCAGACGCAAGACAAGAAATCCAAGAGCTATTTCCGGGACTGGACAAGCTTCTGGACCCAGGGCCCTTTTAGCCCCGGACTGCCTGATGACGGAGGCGTGGCCTGATGAAACGACTCGCTGCTGGTATCCCGAAGCTCCTGAGCTCCCTTGAGCAGATCCTGCCTCGCAGCGCAGGGGAGTGGGCTTTGCGACTGGGCCCTGAGGCTGGCTTTGCGACGATCGGCGCTTTCATGGCCCCAGAGGGAGCTTCCCTGGGAGAGCGTCTCGGGCTGGCCGCCGAAGACATGCTGATCGGCACGGGTTCATCCTTCCTGGGCAGCGGCCTGGGTCGCCTGGGCGGTAAGGCTTTGTACGGGAAGCAAGCGGAGAAGCTGGGGCAGGAGCTCTACCAGCAGAAGCTGTCTCAGGCTATGACTGCCGGTGACATCCTTGCCGCGCCGCTGCCGATGTTCGCCCCGCGGCCGATTGCCTCTGGGGTTTACGAACGCGCCATGGAGCAGCAGAGCCAACAGGAGCAGCAGGCCATGCTCCAGCAGGAGCAGGAGCGCATGCTGCAGGAAGCGCTGCTGGGTTCTGTGCTGACCGGTAGTGGGTCCCTGCTGGCCCCTGGATCGGCGTCTCTGTATGGCTGATGGCTGAATTCACTCCGGAACAGCTTCTTTACGCCTTTGAGCGCTCTGCGACTGCGGTACCGGGAACGGCTGCGGCCAAGATGCGGCGCGAGAAGGGCGAAGAATACGAAGGAACCCCTGTCGAGTACATGCTCCAGGGATCCCCTGCACTGAACTACGCCAGGCAGCGAATACCCGAAAGCGTCGGATCCACTCAACTCGGGAGGAGGTTGGTCGACCTACTGCCCGATGACGCGAGCAAGGTGCGAGCTGCGATCGGCAATCTGCCTCTTGGTGGATACAGCAAGAAAGAACTCGAGATCATCGATGCGGCCCGGGCGGCGGATCCCGAGGTTCAGCGCAATACGGTTCGTGTGGGGCAGATCCCGACCGTCGATGGCGAGGTTCCTACCGGTGACAGCTTCCGTGCCGCGACGGCACAAGCTGCCGGGGTTGCCGTGGCTGACGCTGCATCCGACGGCCTGCGCAATATCTGGTGGTTCCTGAATGCCCCACAGGCCCTGACGCAGCTCGCCATGCTGCAGGGTACGCAGCAGGTGGCGCAGCAGTACCAGGCGCCCGGTCGTTCGGCCCCGCTAATCAAGAACCGGAACGTCCGCATGGCAACCACGCTGCCTGCGGTGATCGGGATCTCCATGGGCATCGGTAATGCCTATCGTCTGCCGGGATACAAGGCAGCCGTGCCGAGCGAGGCCGATCCGACGCAGTCTGCCGACCTACTGGCTGAGGCAGGATCGCGCTATTTCCTCGGGCGCTCTGGTTCGCTGCTGCCGTATGACGAATTCGTCAAGGAGCGCCCTGATGTCTCTCGCGGCGAATACGAAGCGTACAAGGCCTATCTGTTCAGCAGCTCGCTCCCACTGAAGGGCACACTGGAAGGGATCCATGGCCCTGAGGTGACCTTCCTGGGCAAGAGCATTCCTGTAGCCACGGGGATCTTGCCTGCGGTTGCTGCGGTCATGGGCGGCCGATACGGCGCGCGTAAGGCCGGCCGGCGCCTGGCCGGTTTGACGGGTGAGGGCAACAAACTGCGCGAGGCCGCTGACCTGCGGGATACCTGGATAGAGAAGAAGGCCGAGGCAATGAAGCCGAAGAGTGGCGTTAGCGAGCGAGACGTCGCGCAGGCCTACAACGATTACGAGAACGCTCAGATGCGCAATGAGCGCGATGTGGCGCTGCAGACTATCCTCTATAGCAGTCTTGGTATGGGCGGAGCTGCCGTTGGAGGGCAGACCCTAGAATCAATTCGTCGAGCTCTTAAGGGTAGAGCGCCCGTAGAGCAAGAAGAGGAACAAACTACTCTGCCCGCTGCGTAACACTCATGGCTTACGGATCCCTTAGCGGTAGCTACGGCATGGCGGGGATGACTCCTGGTTTTGACTCCGTAAGATCGGATAGCGCTGCCAATGCCCTCGGTTCCATTGCCGGGGATCGAAATAAGGCTGAGTCTGCGCTGGCTGGTAATACCCTGGCAGCACGGGCGCAACTGCTCGCGCAACAATACATCGCAGATAAGCAGGCGGAATCGCAACGCGAGGCCAATAGTTTCGGTAACAAGCTGTTGGACTTTGGCGGCGATGTCTTGGGCGGCTTCGCGGGTGGCTTTGGCGGCGGTCTAGGGAAGGCCGCGGGCGCAAAGTGGTTCGCCTGAGCAGTCGAGTTTCTCCTTCCTAGAATGGTGCGATAAGATAGCGCCCGCCTGGAAGATGGCATACGACGTCAACGACATCTACCTGGGCCGGCCGGGTGTACTGGCAGCGGCTACTGGCGGTCGGGGCGATGCCGAGGTGCTTGACGCCCAGCCGATGTCTGACTTTGAAATCCGCCTGCGTCGGATGGGTGGGCAGGCGCGTAATGCCGGTGATGCGGTACTGGAGTTCGTGAACCCCTTCGCGATGAAAGGCGGCAAGATCTCTGGGGTTAGACCGGGCAAATTGGCTGGCGCGGGGACGATCCTTGCGCTGTTAGCTGCTGCCAACGAGATCAATGATCCCAGCGAGTCAGCAGGAAGGAACCTGGCTCAGGCAGGCGGCAGAGGGCTCGGTAGCGTAGGTGGAGGCCTTGCTGGCGCTGCTATTGGCCAGACTTTGATTCCAGTACCGGGCGTCGGGGCGTTGGTAGGCGCGGCGATCGGCGGAGCTACGGGCGGCGAACTGGGGTACGGCCTAGCATCTATGGCCGCAGATGCATTCGAAGGTTCTCCAGAGTCCCGAGCCATCCGCAATCAGCAGGCCATAGCTCGCGCCGCTGCCGAGTCAGAGGCCGATCGCCTGCGGATGCTGATGCCTCTGCAGGATCAAGCCGCGCAGGTCGCAATCCGCAATCGTGGTGCCATGGCTCAGATTGAGAATGAGCAGTTCATGCAGCGGGCTGTCGCGCAGGCGCTACTTGATCAGCAACGCGGTGGCGCTCAGCAGGCGATCGCGATGACCAACGCAATTCTGGGAGCTTGATCCATGGCATTTGACGGCGGTGTTGCAGCGTCTTACCTAGCGAGCTTCCGCCCGGTTGAGCCTGTTCGGGGTTTTGGCGACGTCCTGAGCACTCAAGGGATGACAACGCTGGGGCAGCTCCCCGCTCAAAACGCGCTAATGGAGGCCGACCTCGCAGCGGAGGGTCTACGCGAGATTGGAGCAAACCAGCGTCTGGAGATGAACCTTGACGCGATCGCAGCTCAGAACCAGCTCCAGCGCCAGGCTGTCCGCCGTGCTGGTGCTCTTCGCCTGGCCGGGCAGATGTTTCAGAATGCCATGCCAGGTGATCAGGTCGCCGGGGTAGGGATCGAGGACCCACTGGCGCTGATCGAGCGGCTACAGAAGTTCTCGCTTGGGCAGGCCAGGAGTCGAGCCGAGAGGACCTTGCGCAGCAATACTTACGCCACAGAGCTTCTCAGGGGGCTTGGTTAGGTCTTCTTAGAATGATCACACAGGACGGTTTGGTAATCAATGGCCGGCGAAGCCTCTAATCTGCTCTCGGAATTCGCTCAGGCCCTGAAGGACCGGGCAAGGACAACACTGACCGGCAAGCACCCTGCTGGCAGCATTGAGGATCTTGAGAGTCAACTCAAGCTGGCTCAGACGGAGCAGGCACTGAGGGCGGCTAGACAGGATCCCAATGACCCACAGAAGTGGCAGCTAGCCCTTCAGCGCTTCAAGGATTTCCAGGACATTGGACTGCGCGGTCAGCAAGCAACAATGGATATGGTTGGCAGGCAGCTTCCGCAGCTTGTCGATACCAAAGGCCAGCTCTCGGATATCGAGACGCGGCAGACCACCAGCATCGAAAACGCGAAGACTGATAATGACCTGCGCCTGATTGGTGCGAAGAGCGGGATTCTCGACAGGCTGACCGGCCACGAAGCAAGGCTGGCTGAAATGGATACAGGCACGCGTGACGCTTTTATCGGTTATCTCGAGAGAGAGGGTGACAAAAACCGTGCCGCCCAAGCCGCTGCACGGAACCCGAACTTTTCGAATGTCGCTTCGCTGCTGACCGGGCTTGGCGCGACCGCTGCGGCCCTATTCGCTTGAGGCGCTAAATCATGGCATCGTACGCAAACCCCTCTGGCGCCTGGAACCCGCAGACAACGGCGGGGAACTACGTCAGTAGCGGTACTCAGATCATCACCGATCTGATGAACAAGTATCCAACCAACGAGACCATCACAGGGCTCGGGGCTGGATCACTCTTTGACATCGGCAGGACCCAGGCCAATACGGGTCTTGCGGTCGCGTACAACGATGCGTTCATGAGCTCTCTGGGCGATTATCAATACGGGCTTGAGAACCTCAAGACAGCCAACGCCAGTCAGCTCATGGCGCAGGAAGGTGCCATTGCACGCGACCTGACTGACATGACCAGTGGACGGGCGCTGGAGGGCGTGAAGTACACTGCTGATCAGGATCTTGCTGGCACGAAGTACACAGCCAACGCGAACCTTGCCGGAGTGAAGTACGGGTTCGATAGTCAGGAGCGACAGATCGGACTGACGGGTCAGCAAGACCGCCTCACACTGCAGCAGAAGACAGAGGAAGAGAAGAAGCTGCGCGCCGACGCTCGTGGTGCAATCCGTTCGCAGGGAGCCAGGTTCTACGGATGAGGAGTCTTGATGAGGTTGCTGTTCAGCGCTTTCTTGCCGCGCTGGATGATGATCGCAGGGAAGCCTTCCTGAACTACGCCGAGAACACGTACTCGGTGGTGGAGATCTGGCTTTACGCGAACGTCCTGGGATACGAGGGAAGCTTCATCGACCTTGAGCGCTGGATCGGTAGAAACTTCAAGAAGCTGAACCGGCGCGAGCTGTTGCTGAGTGAAATCTGCAAACTCGAGGCGGATGTGGACTTCTTGCGCGAACAGGTGGCGATGGATCTGGTCAAGCCGGATGCTGCTGCTAGTCGTATTGCGCATCTGTCCAAGGAGCTGCGTGGGCATATCATCGAGATCGACCGGATGACCAAGTCGTCCGACCGCCGGGGGTTGATCCTGGCTGGCGCTGACGTCGTGATGCGATCCCTGCGACAGATCTTCAAGGGCAATGACGAGGTCATCGCGGCCCTCGATGCCGCGTTCGAATCGGTCTGGGCTCAACTGGAGAGTGAGAAGTAGCGGCAAAATTTTCCGCCGGGCCACCCGACCTCTCCCATGAATAGTGAGAAACGGGTAGATTGGGGCCATGGCAGGTGTATCGATTGCCCTAGCGCGCAAGCGAAGCGCGCTCAAGGCAGCCCAGAACATCAAGAAAGAGCCCGAGGTCGAGGTCGTTGAGGAGGTTATCCCGCCTCACGTCCTCAAGGCACGCGAGAACTTCGGATATTTCTGCACGCTGATGGGCAAGCCTCCCGCCCGTCATATGAAAGAGTGGCACCGGGAGATTCTTACAGGGCTCAGCAATGATCATTTGCAAGATATTGCAGGCCCCAATACATGCTTGCTCAGCGCGAGGGGTAGCGCAAAATCGACTGTGATCGGCCTTCTGCTGGGATGGCTAATTGGAAGACACGCTTTAAGCAAGAGATTACTGCGTATTCTCTACGTTTCGTACAACCAAGATGTAGCCCGAGGCAAGAGTGCAGCTATCAAGAATTTGATCAACTCCAAGGAGTATCAGGAGGTCTTCCCCTGCGTTCGACTATCCAAGACGAAGACCTCTGACGAGCTCTGGAGCATTGACTGGGATCACGCTGGCATCGACGTTCGTGGTGAAGACGCTTTCACGATCGCTTGTGCTGGCCTGAAGGGGACGATCACCTCCAAGCGCTCCAGCCTGATCATTGTGGATGACGCGATCAAGAGTGCTGCGTCGATCGCGAATCCCGACATCCGCCGGGAGATGGAAACGAACTGGACAAACGTGATCGTGCCGACCATGTTCCAGGGGGCTCGAGCGATTGCACTAGGGACCAGGTTCCACTTCGATGACCTGTTCGCGACGATCTTCACCGAGAAGAAGGGGTGGAAGTGCATCACGCAGTCGGCCTTGCGTTACGACGAGGACGGTAGACCCAAGTCCTACTGGCCGGAGATGTGGTCGACGAAGTACCTGCTCAAACTGCAGAGCGACGATCGCATTGCATTCTCGTATCAGTATCTCAACCAGCCGGTGCGCTCCACGGAGTTGGGGATCAGTCCCGAGTTGTTTGTGCGGGGCGAAGTGCCTGACACGTATGACACGATCGGCGTCGGTATCGATCTCTCGGCCGGCATGAGCGAGCGGAACGACTGGACTGTCTTCACGCTGGCAGGGCGGGTCGACGACAAGTGTTACATCATCGACTACCGGCGCATGAGATCGATGGGCAATATCGAGAAGATCGAGGCCTTGTGCGAGCTATTGCTGGAGTGGAACCTGCTGGCCACGAACGATGAGGGTCAGTATTTCCAGACCAACTCACCGGTGACGATCTGGCCTGAGGTCGTGGCCTACCAGAAGAGCTTCGAGGGAGACCTCAAGCGCGTGCTGTTCAACGAATGGCAGCTCTATAACCTGCACGTCTCACCGGTGAAGGGCTTCCGGGGCGACAAGCTGGCCCGGTTGCGGGGAATCCTGGGCCTGTTTCAGGGCAAGAAGATCATCTTCAACAAGTACCGGGACTTCAGCTACATGATCGATGAGATTACGAACTTCGGCCATAGCCCTCATGATGACTGCGCCGACAGCCTCAATATCGTGGTACAGGGCCTGATGCGTCGCGGGGCTGCGCATATCGAATGGACCTAACATGGACAGATGAGCCAGCCCAAGACTGAGCGCTTCCGCCGTATCCTCGAATCCGCCCGCAAGCGGGAGGGGACGTCCGGGGTCGACACGATGGTCGTGAACTCGCATCTCGCGCAGATGCGGTTGTTCATGCTGCGCCAGGGTCTTGAGTTCTACCCTGCGCAGGATACTTTCGGGTTCCGTAAGAACTTCCTGGCAACGCTGATCCAGGAGAATGAGATCGATGCCCGGCTCGAGGGGATCATCGATGACTTCCTGATCGACGGCAAGGGTCTGTGGTATTTCCGCCCGGTTCGGGACACGTACCGGCTGATGTGGTTCAGCAAGGACAACTACCGGGCTTACTACGACGCTGCTGGTGAACTGGAAGAGGTCGAACTGATCTACAGCTTCACGGTGCGCGACGGCCTGGCTGCTGTGCCGGGTGTTGCGGGCGACGGGGGCTCGCTGCGTTACGTCAAACTGCAGGTGCGGCGGGACACGATCAAAGAATCGATCACGACCGAGAAACCAAGCTTCGACGCCGGCATTGCGTCGCTGAACTACGCGCCGAACAGCACCAGGACTCTGCGTAACAGCCTGGGGTTTATCCCGGCGGTTGAAGCGTTCAACAACATGCGCTCGACCGGGATGGACGCTACCGGCGAGTTTGATTGGCTGGCGGATCACATCATCACGCATGATGACCTGGTCCGCAACATCCGAACGAACATCACGTTCTTCGGGAATCCAACGCTCTACGCCAGCCGACCCAAGCAGGACATCCTGGAATCGGGCGATAGCGAAGAGATGCGCCCGACGATCAGCTCGCAGGCGGGCTTCTATGCCGCGAATCGACCATCGACGCGAGTCAGCAGCCCCCTGGGTTCAAGCGGTCCTGGCGGCGTCAAGGTGCCACGGATCATCGCCAACATCGAGGCAACCGATCGCATTGGCTACATCACGCCTGATGCCGTTTCAGGCGACCAGAACCTCTACGCCCGTCAGTACCGCGAGGAGCTGCGCAATGCCCTCGGCGGCGTGGATGAGCTGGGTATCAGCTCCGGCGCGACGGCTTACGAGATCAAATCCCTCTACGGCCGGGCAGCAACCACGGCAGCGCGCAAGTGCCGCGGGCTGCTGACTTATGGCCTGTGCAAGCTCCTGGCCTTGGTGATCTTCCATGAGGAGCGCATCTTCCGTGATTCGTTCTCGGCAGCGATCGGCCTGGAGGCGCCGCCGGCTCCTCTGAGGGAAGAGCTCCCGGACGACAGTCAATTCCAGCAGGCGCTGGCGGGATTCCAGCAGGCGTATCAGCAATATGAGGCGACGCTCGACGCCAAGATTCGCGAAGCCGTTCAAGCCAGGCAGCTCCCTGATGGTGTGGTTGGACTGATCCCTGATGGCGACCGCAAGATCGAGTGGCGGTGGAAGGGACCGGTCTTTGAGGATTCCACGGAAGATATACTGAACTCAAGCATTGTTGTGCGAAACCTGCAGGAGCTCGGTGTCAATAGCATCGAAGCCCTGCGGTATCTCTTCCCGGATAAGACCGACGAAGAGCGCAGCGCAATGCTCAGTGGCTACCCATTCCGCATGGCGCAAGCCACTCAGCAAAGCATTGGCACTTTCCTGTCGCTAATCCAAAACATGCGACAGATCCCCCACCCGCAGGCTCCGGATCTCCCCCTGCTGGCGGACCCCAAGCTCGACCTGACTCCTTACGTCTATCGAGCTCTCGAATTCCTCAAGAGAGAACTGACCTATGCAGGACAGTACAACGATGGCGACGGCAGTGGCGACCCCGCAGCCCTCGATCCCATCCAGCGTGGCCGCGCCGACCGCGGCCTCCCCGTCGACACCGCAAGCAGCTCCCGCTTCGTACCCGACGCCCCAGGTTCCGGCTTACTCCCCGGAGGCTCCGGTTTCGGCTCCGCAGGCCAATCCATGGCAGGCGGCGTACCAGGGTCTCCTCGCCAGCTTGAGCGCGACGCCGCAATCCCAGCCCCAGGCGTACTCCTCGGCTCCGACCCAACCGGTGGCCCCTACCCCGGTGGCTTATCCGCAGGCACAGGCGAGCTACCAGGCGGCCCCGTCCGTTTCGGCGCCGCTGACCTCAGCGTTCCCACAAACGCAGGCCTATTCCCAGCCGATTCCGGTACAGGCGCCGAGCTACAGCAGCGCGCCGACCGCAGCCGCCAGCGACGAGTATCTGCAAAACGTCAGCAGCGAAAGCCTTGAGGTCCTCCAGCACTTCGGCGCTGAAGCCCCGGCACTGCTGAACCGTTATGCCTGTGTCGTCGAGGATGCCCTGCTTGCTCAGGCGCGTCAGACCGCCGAGGCTCTGCAGAACCTCCAGGGCGTGCAGCAGCAACTGCAGAACTCGCACACGGTGATTGCCGCCGCTGCTGAAGACAACGCGGCTTATCACACGATGCTGACGAACCCCGACATGCTGTCGAGCTACGTCAACGAGTTCTTCGGACCCAAGGGCCCTTACCCCGTGGAGCTGCCGCAGGATCGCCTGGCCGCTGAAGTTGCCGCCAACGAGCGCCGCTTCACCCCTGCTCCTGCCGCATACCAGCGGCCTCAACTGGACATGCCCGCCCCTGACGTGCAGGCCGGCGGCGGCGACGACTTCTGGAGCGTGTTCTCTCAGATCAGCGAGCGCAACCCCGCCGCTGCCTGGCAGATGCTGAGCCAGGCTTCTCCTGAAGCCCTGCGCAGCAAGGTGCTTGTGTCGGAAGGCTGATCGGAGGCCACGATGACACGAGTTCCTGGCGGATATAGCCTCAACGGCGGCCTCGCCTTTCAGGGGCAACCTGCGCATGGCAACACTGCCGGCGCTGAGGTCGTCGATCCCCGCGCTGCACAGGTACAGCAAGCCGCTCAACAGACGCAGCAGGGCATGACCGCAAACAACCTCACGGCACGATCCCAGCAAATGGCGAATGTGCTGCTGAGCAATGCCAAGTCAAACCTTCAGCGGGCTGCAGCGGCGAGTAATCCTGATGCGCTTCCTGGGCTGACCACCATCGCTCGAGCCCAGCGAGATGACGGCTCCAATGCTATTACCGAGAATATCGGTATCGTCCTGACCTAGAGATCAGCGCAGTTAGATTAGGGCTACTGCGTGAAACGTGAATGCGTTTAGCTGGCAGCCCCGAGATGTTCGATGCCCTGGCTCGGCAATTCGCTGGCCAGGGCATTCCTCGTGCCGCCGCTGGTCATCTCGCCGCCAAGGCCATCACCGATGCCGACGCGGTGGACTCACGCACAGATACCTTCTTCCGGCTCTACGAGTTGCTGCAGTCCAAAGGCTACAGCGATTCAGCAGCTCAGCACCTTGCTGTCGAAATGATGGAAGGTCGCGAACCCATGGCCAGGACCACGCGTCGCTTCGCTGCGATCTATGGTGACCCATCCTCAGACATTCTCGCTGGCGACAGCGTTGATTGAGGAGTTCGAGGGCATTGAGCCCGAGGCTTACCTCGATCCTGTCGGCATCCCAACAATCTGCGCTGGTTTGACCCGTTACCCCAACGGCGAACCGGTACGGATGGGTGACGTCTGCGACCTTCGCGTCTGTCGGGGACACCTGGAGGGCTTACTGCGTAAGGAGTTCATCCCTGCGCTTGAGGTCATCCCGGGGTGGTCTCGCCTGGGCCACAAGCGGCAAGCTGTCCTGTTGAGCTTTGCGTGGAACCTCGGCGCTGATTTCTTCGGTGCCGTGGGATTCGAAACGATCACCAGGGTACTGCGGGACGGGGCGCTCCGGCCTGAGGTTTACCAGCAGATGCCTCAGGCTTTGAGTTTGTACGTCAAGGCAGGCGGCAAGACCTTGCTGGGCCTCGTGAAGCGGCGTACGCGGGAAGGGGCCATTTGGATGCAAGAGGACGACGGCATCATGAAATTCATCGCTCAGCAGGACACACTGCTCAAGAAGGCAGCCATTGACAGCCATTACCTCTCGGACGCCGGCAAGAAGCCGATCAAGAAGGGTGAGCTGCTCGCTGTCACCAAGGTCGATGAGATTCCAGCCAGTAGTCACGCCTGGGTCACATTGAACGGCGGTGCTGGTGTCTGGGCAATCTTCCTCCCCCACTGGCTCGAAGAGGGCGCCACGCCAGCGATTTCCCCGCCGGCCGCCATTCACTGGGATGATTTCAGTGCACCCGTGGGCAAGTACATCACGGTGGGCGAAGTGCTGCAATATGATGCACGCCGCAAACCTCGTCCTGGTAGTCCAGAAGAAAAAGCGCTGATTGAGGTCTGCAAGCAGTTTGATGCGATTCGTCAGGCCTGGAGCGGTCCTCTCGGCGTGACGAGTGGCTATCGTCCGGAGCCGATCAATACGCAGGTTGGTGGCGCGCGTAACAGCTACCACGTCCGGGGGATGGCACTGGACATTTACCCGATCGGTGAATCAATCAGCAAGTTCCACCAGTGGCTCGTTCAGCGCTGGAGCGGCGGCTATGGGGACGGGCGCGACAAGGGTTTCATTCATGTCGACACGCGCAACGGCGGTAAGTTCCATCCCCGAGCTGGCGTCCGTCCTGCCGCCATCTGGGATTACTGAGCGCCGTTAGACTCTGTCTATCGCGTATAGGAATGGTCGATTCAGATGGCCGTCATTGATAAGGTCAACCGCAAGGGCATTGACGGCAAGCGCGTCATCACTGGCCCCGGTGAACTGGTCGGTCCGAAGTCTGGTGACACCAAGAGCGACTTCAGCCGACTCAGCGGCATCAGCGGGTCTGTCGATCAGTACGAAATCACAGACGGCGCTGGAACCAATGCCGGTGACTATACGGTGACCGTTCGGCCCTACAGCGAAAACGGATTTACCGCAACCCACCGGGCCGTCGGTGATGTCGCTGTTTTGCGGCAGATCAACGGCGTTGCTTCTCCCGGTGCCGCGATCGCATGCCTGGGGCGGAAGAAGCCGACCAGCGGAACCTCGAGCGTGACTCTTGGGCCGTTCACTGTGCTGAATGGTGACCGCCTCTGGGTGGTCGTGGAGCACAAGGACCAGTCGACGCTGAAGTATCAGGTCGAAGTCGATTTCGCCTGATACCTGCCAATAGCTCAGCCCTGGCCGCGTTTCTGCTTGCGGCCATGGTTGGCTTTACTGCGTCTGCCGTTGCCTTGGCGGGTTGTTTTCTCGACCGGCTCTTTGTGGCGTGCGCCGGTCGGAGAGCTCTTGACCTTTGCCATCAGACCAGGCGGATCGCCAGTGCACCGGCATTGAATTGAACGGTATCACCACCGACGACATCGACTGACGAGGTGAGCGCTCCGGATGCGAGGAAATTCCCGCCTGTTACGGCATCCCAGACCCCGAAATGAGTCACAGTCGCAGCGCCGGCCGCGTTGGTCGTGATCTGAGTCGCCACGGTATTCGTGATCTCAAAGCCACCGCCGGACGCAGAGCCCACCGTGCTGAAGGTCGATGTCGTGATCGACGTCCGATTCGCGCTACCGGTGACAGTCGAGTGGACGTTGTTCGCGGTGCCTGCAGTGCCGGGATCGCCAGAGTGGAGCTGGATGTAGACGGTCGACAGCGCGCTGGGGAAGGCTGAACCCTTCACCCAGACGAGAATCTTGTCTGCCAGATACTGCGAAAAAGCCATATAAGAAGAGCCCGGCAGGGGTGCTCAAATTCTAGTCAGCCAGTACGGGCTCAATTCAGTAGCCATAGCCCCCGCCATAGGGAGTTTCAGATGACAACGTAGCGCTGCAGGGTGCGCTGCCGGTCGCTTCGCCGTCAAGTCGCCATGTGTTCTTCAGGCGGCCATAGGGTGTCATAGTTCCGAGCGCAACGCCGCGCATGATGGTCAGCGTCAGCGAAGGCAATGCAACCCCTCCCAGCGGTACAAGATCCGGGAAAACGACCTGCTCGCCCGTATTGGTCGAGGGGAATGCGCGACCGGTGCCCCAGATGATGCGCACTGCGCCGCTGGCACCATCGGAGCCAACGTTGTCAGCGCCGCCGCCGCCACCGCCATAGAGGCCACCAACGCCTGCACCGTTGACATTGCCAGAGTCGGAGCCGTTGTCGCCACCCGAGCCACCGCCACCGCCGTCGCCACCGTCGCCAGTGGCTGCTGCACCGTTTGAGCCTTCCCCTAGGATGCCGACGCCGCCACCGCCTCCACCAGCGGTAGCGCCTCTATCTCCACCACCGCCAGCTCCACCAGCGCCTGCGGTGGGATTGGTGAGGGTGGTGCCACCATCGCCGCCATTACCGGAGTAACCGCCGGCGCCACCACCGCCACCACCGATGGAGTTCCCGCTTGCTGTGCCGGCTCCCCCGCCGTCGCCTCCGCCGTCGTAGCCCAAGGTGGAGCCGCCTGAGCCGCCGTTATTCAGCGTGCCGCCGCTGAGTCCCGTTCCACCACCACCACCGCCGGCATGCAGCAGCGTGATGCCGGATTGAGCGATGCTGGAGTCACCGCCGGTGCCCCCCGCTGCTGACGAGCCGCCGGAGCCTCCGGCGCCGACGGTGATCGTCAGGATCTGCCCCGGTGTGACGACAATACTGTTCTTGTAGGACAAGCCGCCGCCGCCGCCGCCCATGTCCAGCGTGCCGTCGTTGCCAGCTCCGCCACCACCACCACCGACGCAGACGGCGCTGACCGACGTGACGCCATCGGGCACGGTCCAGGTGTGAACGCCAGTGGCTGTGAATGTGGCTTGAGCCTTGTAGCCCTCGAGGTCTTGGATCAGCGTTTTGACTCGTGCCGGGTCCAGAACATCAAGCAGCAGCGGGGCTGAACCGAGTAGTGTTCCTACAGGCTTGATCAGAGGTATGCGACCTGTCGCGACCAGTGAGCCCAGTGCCGTGCCGCTTAGTAACGCATAGCTGCCAACGAAGACCGCGATCGCGAAATTGATCGACTGCCACTGATTGGTGGACACTGTGATGTAATAGGTCCCGGCTGGTAGGCGATTCAGAGATTCATCGACCGGCGTGTTGTGAATGTCGTTGAGGTAGGCGTAGCCGTTTGGAGTCATCGGCAGGGGCCGGCGCTCCTCGTCCAGGATGCCGACACTGATGAATTGATCGGTAAAGCTGCCTGTCGAAACGCGAACCACCCTAAGGTCCAGCTCACGGATGAGTGTGACCTTGAAGAAGAGAGTATTTGCGCCGGCCTGCGAACCTACTCTGCCGGAGATGTCTGCGATCAGGATCTCCGTAGCGCCGAGATCGCTGGACTTGGAGATCGAGTTGTACTTGACGTAGTACGGACGCAGGAACGATGGCAGGGTCGGGTCACTACCGCCGTAGCTCTTGCGCAGGGCTTCGAATGCAGCAGACTGCGACTGAGCCATCAGACTTCGTACAAACGGCACTCTTCCGCGCCGGGATTCTCCTCGCAGTAGGCCAGGAATTTCCGCCTTAGGCCGGAATCCAGGGGATCATCACTAGAGGCACGGCTCGAAGCTGGCAGGCGCTCTTCATTGGGCTGCTCGCGCACATCGGACTTCGCCATATAATGCCCGCCAAGATATGGCCATGCTAGGGAAGTCTGCTGCAGCATGATCCAGGCGCCGCCGCACGCTGATCAGACGCACGGCGGATCACTTACCAGCTCAGGGAAACGGCAAAAACCTGAGCTCCTGGAAATTAGGCCCCTGACGCCGTTCTTCTTCGGGGCTGCCGATTGCCGGCCCAAGTACGCTAACGCTTCAATGTATGCAAGCGATGTCGCGGTAGGAGCGTCCGCATCTTGCTGGCAAAGTCATCAGCCCCACTGCCAGTGAAACGGATCAAGCTACCGGTCAGTCTTGAGCGCGACGGATTGGGCCTGTACCCCAGTCCCCGCAGCCATTCAAAAATCATCTTGGTCTCGCCATTGGCCTGGTTGCGAGCGCAGCAGAGGATTTCGAGCTCCTGGCGCTTGGCTCGGCCGCGGTCGCACCAGAGGGCGGCAACACCACGATGCCCTGTCAGTGCAAGCACCTCGGGCGTCAATGTGCGAGTGTCCCTGGGGTAGAGCAGCTCATAGGCTCGGTAGAGTTCGTCGCCATGACAGCGCAGGCGCTTGTCGTCATAGAACCCCTCTGTTGCGAGCGTGTCAATCTCTAAATCGAGCGGCCCGTCGTGATACTTATGGAGTTGCCGGCTCTGATGAATCAAATACGTCAGATCCGTCTCCGGCCGAATGATCTCCAGCCAGGGCCTTTTCCTCTGCCCCAGCAGCTTGATCTTCCCCAGACCCAAGCAGTAGCTCAGTGCGAGCGCTACGAATGGCGCTGACATCCCAGACCTCGTCGGTGAATAGATACATGCGGGTGCTCGGCGCGTAAGGGCGCAGCGAGTCACGAATCTTGCGGGCTTCTCCTGGATCGAAGTGCAGCCGTGGCCGAACATGCGTTTCAGCAAGCGAGGCCTCTGCGCCGGTCAGCATGCCGAGCCATTGACAGACCAGAAGTGCTTCCTCGAAGCTGTGTCCCACCCGGGCCAGGTCAACACTGCCGTCTTCTTCAGGGCGCGCACCCTCGGCCCAGAGCCATGCCGCAGCCTGCGCCCCAAGCATGTCTAATGCGGTCTGCGTGATCTCGCGATCACCCCTGGGGTAGAGGAGGTTGTAGACGGGGCGCAGCTTGGTCGTCGAGACGCGAAATCTCAGTACAGACGTACTCCTGCCGTTGCTGCGTGGCTTGGTCCTGTAGTGAACAATCTGGGCTCGCGTTGGGATGAATTGCCGGAATTCGACGACCTTTTCTTCAAGAAACGCCGATTCCTTGACCCCCGCCGTCAAGGTCAGTTGGATGTAACCCCCGCCAGGACTGCGATATGGGACCAAGCTGCCATCGGCAAGCAAAAGGCCCAGTAGTCCGCGGACGTCTGCAGCGTCCAATTTTTCGCCCTACAAAACCTTACTATAGTCAGACGCAGGAGGCAGTTCGCCTGCCTTCTCGCACCTCGACAATTTGGAGCGTTTCATCCCATGTGGATTGATAACGGCTTATTGCCGGTATGTCTCTCCGCGAAGGATCCGATATATGGCCTTATGAT
>Ga0099849_1000035_pt1 | contig 46169 bp, 73 predicted proteins | sample CB_VirMetaG_4_FD_78177 | JGI IMG/M metagenome (GOLD analysis project Ga0099849, IMG submission 78177) | Freshwater to marine saline gradient viral communities from Chesapeake Bay - CB_1508_1M Viral MetaG | ecosystem: Environmental > Aquatic > Marine > Coastal | place: USA: Chesapeake Bay... | reverse complement strand
TGGTCATCTATATTGTCGCACCGAAGTTCGGTCACAAGATGACGGCCTACTTTGAAGAAGAGGCAGTAAAGAGTTATGACACATACTTGATGTTAATTGGTAAAGGGTGTTTAGACAATCCACCCGCACCACAGATTGCTATTGATTATTATGGTTTGAGAAAGGATGCGACGGTGTATGACATGATCTATCGCATTCGAGAAGACGAACAAAATCACGCAAAAGCAAATCATAGGTACGCAGAATAATGGCATATAAAAACATACCTAATCGTTCGGGTTGGCAGTTCAAGGACGATCCCACAAATCCTGGCTTTGCCCGTAGTCCACTGCACAACAAACAAGTAGGTGGTGTTCGAACTACGGGTTTGACTCAGATCTACGCTGAGACCAAAAAGACCACAGATCCCGATGGTAAGAATCGCGGTGAAATCTCTGCGACATTCTATAATAAAGAAGTCAAACCCGCATCGTTCTTTTCTAGTCTCCCCGCAGTAGGCGGTGGAGGTGGTGGTCAACCATCTATTGGCATTGACGCATCTTACGATACTGAGTTTGGTTATCTCGTAGGCAACTTCTCCGTTGACACGAGTTTCTGGAATGCATCATTTATAGAAGCAACTGGAACCCAACTTCAATTAGGCACGATTGCCGGAAATCGTTATATGCCAGATGCAGATTTCCAAACCGTGATGTCAGATGCAACCCACATCACATTCATCTTTGTTGACACTGCTGGGGGCACTCACAATGTAACACCAAGTGCAAGAACCTTTGCCGAAGCAGGTTCAAAGGGTGCGGTTGTATTCACAAAAGATGCAATCTGCACCACACCAAATGTGAAAACCTTTACCACAACTGGTCTACAACAATTTCAGTTACCATCTGCGAACAATGTATCACAGATTTGGCATAATGAAGATACTGGATCTGATCTTACAGGAGCGGATTTCTCTTACTTTGGTATTCCGGCCGGTGAGGGAAAGGTTGTTCACGAGAGCCAGAGTTCCGTGGGGTTCAATCAAGTTTCTAATCAAGGCGGTACAGTAGTTGGTTCATCAAGAGAATATACTGCCGCCACTATGCAGATTTGGGTCACGAACTCAGGCGTTGCTCCGGTGCTATCATGATGCTATCATTCGCAGACACATTAACAGAACAAAATCACGCAAAAACAAACCACAGATACGCGGAGGGATAAATGGGCGCGTCAAGATTTTTAAATAACGAAGGTATTTGGATCGCTCGAGGCGAAGTCACAAATACATCTCACATCAATAAGTTTGGTTTCACTGGTACAGATGTCAACGGTACTGCGACAGTGTACGATGCGAATGGAACTACAGCATTGTATCCTTATCCTGCGGATGATGTTGTGTCGATTACGTCTTCCGCAAACTCTGGAGCCGCAGTAGAAATTCAGGGTCTTGATGCAAATTATAATCTCGTGACTGAGAACATCAACATTGGTTCTACAGGATCGGTCACATTCTCTCGTGTATTTCGTGCACGAATGATTGATACTCTGAACACTGCCAATGTGGTGATCAATGTTGGAGGTAACCTTGCCGCAACGATTCTCGCAAATAACGGTCAGACACTCATGGCTGTATACACGGTTCCTGCCGATAAGACTGCATACCTTGTCAAGTTTCAGGGAAGTATGGACAAGTCAAATGCATCGGTAAAGTTCAAGTTGTTCTCAAGACCATCGGGTGGTACATTTAACCTCAAGGGTCAGTGGGGAACTCAGGGTGGTAACTCAGTCAACTACGACTATCCAGTGCCGTTAGAGTTTACAGAAAAGACTGATATTAAAATTGATGTCACGACGGGTGCCGCAGTAGGTTGTGGTGCAATCTTTGATCTGGTATTGGTAGACAAGTAATGGAATTCCTAGACTTCATCACAGAACAGAAGAACACTCATATGACCCATATTGAGGATAAGGTTCTCTATGGCGGTGTGAACGGTACACGACAGGCCATCAATGCACTACGTGAGTTGCGTAACATGTTGGCGGGTAAGAAAGAGGCCGGAGTCTCCGTGAAGTGGGATGGTGCGCCTGCGATCTTTGCAGGTATCGATCCCCGTGATGGAGAGTTTTTTGTTGCCAAGAAAGGTATCTTCAACAAGAACCCCAAGGTCTACAAGACTGCCTCAGAAGTAGATGCAGACACGTCGGGTGACCTTGCAATGAAACTCAAGGACGCTCTTAGGTATCTACCAGATCTTGGAATCAAAGGTGTCATACAGGGCGACTTCTTGTTTGGTCGCGGTGATCTAGGAACTAAGACAATCGATGGACAGACCTATACCACATTCCATCCCAACACAATCGTCTATGCGATACCCAAGGGACAAGATGCGGAAGTCAAGTCTGCAAAGATCGGTATCGTATGGCACACTACTTACACGGGTCGATCGTTTGAAACCATGAAGGCATCATACGGTGTGAACGTTTCAGGCCTGAAGAAATCCAAGAACGTGTGGTCTCAGGATGCCATGTTACGTGACGTTCGAGGCGCTACCATGTCATCAAGAGAAACGGAGAATGTCAATGCAATTCTTTCAGAAATTGGAACATTATTTAACGCTATATCTGGATCTACTTTACGTGAACTCGAGCAGAACCAATCCTTGGCTCAGCATATCGAACAGTTCAACAACACCTACGTGCGAAAGGGACAACGAATCAAAGACCCCAAGCAACACGCTCGTAGACTGATCACTTGGATCAAGTCTAAGTATCTAAAAGAAATATCCGCACGAAAAACTCCAAAGGGTAAACAGGGGCAACGTGATAAGATGAATGCGCTGTTGGATTTTTTCAGTACGAAGAATCTACAAAATCTAGAAAAAATGTTTCATTTACAAAAATTAATCGTAGATGCAAAATTAATTCTTATAAATAATCTTAACAAGATCGGTTCTCTTGAAACTTTTGTGAAGACTAGCAAGGGATACAAGACAACTGGTCAAGAAGGTTATGTAGCAATTGACACGCTAGGTGGTGACGCGGTGAAACTGGTTGATCGTATGGAGTTTTCCTACAACAACTTTTCACCCGATATTTTGAAGGGATGGCAGAAACCAAGTAGGAGATAGGACGTGGCACAACCACTTTCTTTTAAAGATTTTATAGCAGTAGATTACACACAGACAGGAGACGATCTTCTTGCGTATCAGGCGCACAAGAGGCATCGTGGTACTATCGGTGAGGCAATCTCTCTTCAAGGCCGTCGTGCACTCTCTCGTGCAATGAAACGACGCAAAAACCAACTCGCATTGGCACGCCGTCGCAATCGACAGAAGACTGCTGGACAGAGTCGTTTACAGACTCGATCTACCCGTCAAGCGCGTAACCAACTATTCAAAAGATTCTCTGGTGGCAAATCAAGAGGATCACTCACTCCCACCCGTCGTGCTGGTATCGAAAAGAAGGTTCAATCCATGCAAGGTCGTATCAAGGCCATTGCACGTAAGATCCTACCGGATGTCCGTAAAGCTGATAAATCGCGAAGAGGGTAATCGATTGAGTAACGTACCAACTTTTAAACGATATCTGGTTGAGGAGACTAAAGAAGTCTTCTTCACCTTTGGTCGTATGAATCCCCCTACGATAGGCCATGGCAAGTTAATGAATGTCATGTCCACCAAGGCGGGATCGAACGCATACAAGGTCTACTTGTCTCAGTCGCAAGACGCACGTAAGAACCCCTTGACCTACGATCAGAAAATCAAGCACGCTCGGAAAATGTTTCCAAAACATGCTAGATCAATTATCAAGGACAAGAAACTACGTAATGTCTTTGAGGTTGCATCGTCACTCTACGATCAAGGATTCAATCGAGTCACAATGGTTGTGGGTGCAGATCGTATTACAGAGTTTAAAACCCTTTTAGAAAAGTACAACGGTGTTAAAGGCCGTCACGGTTTCTATAACTTTGAGAAGATTAACATCGTCTCTGCTGGTGACCGTGATCCAGATTCTGAAGGCGTAGAAGGCATGTCTGCATCGAAACAACGTGAGAATGCATCCAAGAATGATTTCACAACATTCTCACAAGGTGTGCCCCGAACAATGTCCAATCCAGACACCAAGAAGTTGTTCAATGACGTGCGTAGAGGAATGGGTCTCAAAGAGACAAAAGAATTCAAGAACAAAGTATCATTGGAGTCAGTTGGTGAAGTACGTGAAAGATATATTGAAGGAGATCTTTTCAATGAAGGAGATCGGGTCAGAACAAAAGCTGGCCGTACAGGGAGCATTCATCGCCTTGGGAGCAATTACGTTATCGTTGCTCTGGATGAGGGCCGTATTTCTCGCCATTGGTTAGAAGATGTAGAACTTGTCGAAGACACAATGGACGACATCAAGAGATTCTTCTCACGTCATAAAGACAGGGCGAAGTACGAGAAGGCAGTACGTCTCTTTTTGGACATGCGTCGTAAACAGCCTGGTCAGTCCAACAAATTGTTGCACAAGGTCGCACAGATGACGAACCTTGACATCCGCACCATCGATAAGACGCTACGTGACATGGTCAAGATGGGTGCAATGCCAAAACATCTACTCAACTATCCTTCATTACAACGTGAGGGTGCACTGACCGCAGAACGTGATCACAAACCCGCACCTGAGTGGGGTACGCCTGCGTCGACTAAGAAAGCGAAAAAGATGACTCCCAACGAGGCAAAGGCCGCAGACGAAGTTGACAATGCACGAAAGGTTATTGATCGTGAACAGGAAAGAGACAAAGAAAAGTTTACCTCAATGATCAAACGTGCACGTCTTGCTCGCGCTCGACGTAAGAACCGTGAAGACGATGTCACAACAGAAGCATGTGGTGACAAGATGAATGGTGTCAAGTTCAATCCAAAAGATATGGCAACGTTTCGAAAAAGAAACACTGAGGGTGCGAAGAACCCCGTTGCAAAGAACATGAACAAGTTTAACAAACCCGCAACGCACAAGGATAAAAAGAAAGATGCGAAGCGTGGATACCAGAAACACAAGGGTAATTTAGATGGCTAGGGATTACAAGAAAGAATATGCCAACTATCACTCGCGCCCCGATCAGATTAAGAGACGTGCCGCTCGTAATGCGGCACGTCGTGCAATGAGTGGTCGGAAAGAACTGACTGACGAAAAAGATGTGCATCACAAGGATAACAACCCGATGAACAACGACAAGTCCAATCTGTCGATTGTCACCAAACACTACAACCGTCGTGAACCACGACTCCGCGTAGAAGATCTGCGTAAGTGGTTCGGTAAGGGCAAGAAAGGTGATTGGGTTCGAGTCGGCACCGATGGTGAGATCAAAGGTGATTGTGCACGAGAACCGGGCGAAGGTAAACCCAAGTGTATGCCTCGTTCAAAGGCACATTCAATGGACAAGAAGGATCGTGCATCTTCAGCACGACGTAAGAGAAGAGCAGATCCAAGTGTGGATAGGCCTGGGACTGGGAACAAACCCATCATGGTAAAGACTGACAAAAAGGAATCAGTGATGCACGAAGACGTTAACATGAAAAATGTCGACAAGCTCAAGGCCGCTGCAAGAGACTTTGGTAAAAACAGAGACATAAACTCCAAGTCAATCGAAGATGCATTGATGACGATTGTGCAGTCAATGAGGGTTTTGGACAAAAGCACTTCTGGACGAGCTGATGTCAAACACGAAAAAATTATTAGTAAACAAATAGTTCGAATCAATAACATCATCAACAAAACTAATTATGGCAAAACGGGTCAATCAGAAGAAGGTAAAGAGATAGTAAAAATTCTCAACAAACACAAACTCAATGGCCCAAGAGGGTTCCACAAAGTAATTTACGAAGGGGTAGAAATGAACGAAGCGTCGAAGGTTCCCGCAGGGATGAAATTCATTGCTTCCTATGTTTACAAGGATGCGAATGGTAAAGATCACACTCACCGTCATCTCCGCAAAGGCACTAAGATGACTGACCCTGTTGTTGTTTACATTGACGATAAAGAATGGAAGACTTTTCAATCATTTACCAAGGCAAAGCAAGCTGCCATCAGTCACATCAAGAGTATGAAAGAGTCAGTAGAAATGAACGATGATGGTTGGGTTGTAGTTGGAAAGGGTAGAAAGCCCGTTCGGTTTTTGAAGAATCCCAAAAATAATAAAGCACCTCGCAACTGGCAAAAATCTTCTGACGAAACAGAAGTAATACGAGTGAGTAAAGCCAAGCAGATGGGTATAATTAAGAAAGAGTCAGTCGATCTCGAAGAAGAGAACAAGATCTTCTTTGTAAAGGTAGGTGACGGTCGTGATTCTATGACTGTCAAAACCAAGGCAAGAAACAGTCGTGAAGCATTGAAGAAGATGCGATCTGAACATCCAAAATCTAGGGTTTCATTAGACATTAATCAGAAACAAGGTCAACCTGCTGGTGCACTTGAATCAGTCGATCTCGAAGAGAAGAATGTACCAACAAACCCCGCACTTTGGGCGAAGATGAAGGCACAAGCAAAAGCAAAATTCGATGTCTATCCCTCAGCATACGCAAACGGATGGGCTGCAAAGAAATACAAGGCCGCCGGTGGTGGTTGGAAAACTACTAAGGAGAGTACGGAAATGAAATCATTCTGGGACATTCGTGAGTCCGTTGAAATGAACGAAGAGTTTGTAGTCAAGTACGCAAAGAACAAGCGCGGACCAATCTACCAGACTAAGTTTAAGACCCAACCAGAAGCTGAGAAGTTCCTCGCTCAGAAGAGAAAGGAAGGTATGAACGGTATCGTCTCTAAGGCAGGTAAACCTGTTTCTATGCAGAAGATGAAAGACTTGCAGAAGTCATGAAAACCTTTCGAGACATTCGAGAAAAGAAACTCACACCTGCTGAGTTGAAGAAGAGAGAGAAGATCGCAAAGGCAATCGAGCGGGACAATCCGGATTATCCAATGGCAAAGAAGATGGCCATTGCGACTGCGACTGCAAAGAAATCCGCATAAGTATAAATAAACCTATGAAAAGTTTTAAACAACATTGCAACGAAGCGACTTATCAGGGGAAGAAAGTTCCTCTGAACAAACCCATGCCAGGCGATGTGAAGAAGTCTAAAGTTTATGTTGATCCTGACGGGGATGGAAAAGCAAAGAAAGTGAACTTTGGTGATAAAAATATGACGATCAAGAAGAGTAATCCTGCTCGTCGTAAATCATTCAGGGCGAGACACAACTGCGACAATCCTGGCCCCAAGGACAAAGCACGCTATTGGTCGTGTAAGGCATGGTAACTAATATGGACATAGACAACAGGCTCGAACGTATCGAGAGTAAAGTTGATAAGATTACAGACGCAGTTCACGAGTTAACTACGTACACTGCAGTTATGGAAAATAGAACTAAGGATTTGGAAGTTCGTCGTCAAGAGTCATATGACCGACAGAACAAGTTCTCAGAGAAACTTGACCATGTGCATGATTGTATGCATGATGTCAAGTCAAAAACAGAATTATCCCATAAGTTGATATGGGGTGTTGGTAGTGTGCTTTTGGTTGCACTTGTCAACGAATTTGTTAATTTCATCTAATACGGAGAATAATGATGAACAACGATTTTTATAAGAACATTGCAGACGCACTGCAACAAATGGATGAGAAGAAAAAACTCGATCCAGTTGGTAAGGCCGATGCGGACATTGATAACGATGGAGATGTAGACTCTTCAGATGAGTATCTGCACAAGCGTCGTAAGGCAATCAAAAAAGATATGGCCAAAGAATCCGCAGATGAGATGGACGAATGTCCTGAGTGCGGTGGTTCAACTGAGAATCACGAACCAGACTGTTCTCGTGCAGAATCTTCTAAGAAGAAGAAGTTAGAAGACGATCTCGATTCTAAGTCTGTCGGTAAGGCACTCAAACATGATTGTGCATCACACGTAACTTCAGAACAGTGGGGTTATGGTGAGTGTATTTCAGGTCAGCACACACTCGAAGAACAAGAAGACGGTACTGCGATTGTGACTCACTATGACGTGATGTTCGAACATGGTATCGAAGAAAATGTGGCAGTTGAGGACTTGACGATTCTCCGCGAAAAGTCTCACATCCACGCTTCTAAGAAGAAAGTTGCAGAAGCAAAGCAACCTGATCAGTCTGGTGCAAAGAAAGAAAAGGCAATGGACAAGTTCAAGGGTGCTGGTGCAAAGAAGATGGCAACCGACAACAACGTTGAGAACCCCAAGCACGCAGAGATTACTCCCGAAGAAGAAGGTCATGATGATGCATCAAAGGCCGGTCGAGTAACAAAGCAGGCACCTTCTCGTGGTAACGACAATCTTGGAAACGGGGATAAGAAGCCCGTTAAATCTGGAGGTAAGTAATGGCATATCTAGGCCCCAAGGGATCTATCCCTACACATCGTGGTTGGGTTCACCCCAAGAGTGGTGAACTACTCAAGCGTCAGAAGTTAACTTCTGAGTTCATTGCAGAGTGGCACGGTCACACCACACCCGCTCCTGCTCCCGCACCAGAACCCGTAATGCAGACTCTTCACGAAGCACCAGTTGTTGAACGTGAAGTGACTGAGTCAGAAGTTCAGTGGCATGCTCCTGAAGAGACTGACGAAGTTGAGAGTGCACCGTCCCATGATACTCCCGCTTGGTGGAGTCGGTCGTAAGATCTTCTCATGGGTGAAGAATTAGAAAAAAAAGGATACCACCCAGCTGACGTTAACGGAGACGGTCATGTCAGTGAAGAAGAGTCACGCATGTATCTGGAATTCAAACGTAAAGAACTTGAAGACCAAGATGCAATGCGTGACGCACAACGTTCTATGGCATGGTTCGCCATGTGGGGAATGTTGATATATCCAGTAATGGTGGTAGCCGCCAACGTAGCAAATCTAGAGGATGCTGCGAGAATACTAGGTGACATGGCGGGTGTTTATTTCATCGCTGTCGCAGGTATTGTCGCGGCTTTCTTTGGTGCCCAAGCGTGGTCTGGTAAGAAGTAAGAACTAGATCACACTTTTATATTAAGTAATCACGCGATAATATCTAAATAATAACGCGACGTAACCCTTTCATAATAAATTTAAACTATTAGGATGATAAAATGAAATATTTTATTGCCCTCGTTATGGTTTTGTTTATTAACTCTGCGAATGCTCAGACTGAAACTATACCTGAAGTGCCTGATAATGTCCCAGTGACTAATCCGGTTGAAGAACCAGTTTCCCCTGACAACGATCAGAACGGCGATCTGAACAGCAACACACAAAATTCGAATAATAATAACCAGAGCACGACAAACATCGGTGCGGGTGCTGGTGCGCCTACGCCTGTGAATACTGCCATTGCCCCATCACTCATGTCAAGTGGAAGTGACTCGTGCCTACAGAGTAGGTCTGCGGGTGCACAACTGATTGACATCGGTATATCGGGTGGACAGTACAAACAGGATCAAGAGTGTAACCGGCGACGGGATGCTAAGGTCTTCAAGGATCTTGGTATGACCGTAGCTGCCGTGAGTCGTATGTGCCAGAATAATGATAACTGGCAGGCAATGTTTTTGTCGGGGACACCTTGTCCCATCCTTGTCAATGGCCGTATGGTCTTTGGTAAGAACGCGGTGTTGGTAATGAAGACCAACCCAGACGTTTATATTCCTGATTATAGCACAAGACCAAACTTTTACAACACTATCTTAGGAATAGGAGTTTCAAAAAATGAAACTAAACAAGACACTGATAGCATTAGCATTAGTGAGCGTTTCCGGACAAACTTTAGCGGAAGCTCAAAGTTGGACAACAATTGATAATCTAGTAAATGCGAGTGGCAATATTGTCACAACTTTTGACGGTGGCATCAAGGCCATCTCAGGAACATTGGAGTATGCTCACCAAGGTGGGATCATGCAAGATGGATCATTGTATCAACATCACATGAAACAAGATGATGTCGATGCATACAACTTGGCAGTCATGGATGCTTCGGTTGACAATTACTCGTTGACTGCGGCAGAGTATCTTGCAGAACAGGCAACACAAGCACAAGGCAATCTCGATGCAGCAGTTGATCAGTATGTGAATGCCGCAAGTATCTTTATCGAGGCAACTCGTATTTCAGATATGGCACAGACTGCACAAGAAACAGGTGATGCAAACCAAGCGCAGGCAGTTCAAAACTATATTAACGACAACAATGTTTTGATAACAACTGCAGATGTGACTGAATACAACGATGCACTGGATACCGTGGAACTCGCTGCAGAGACATGGGCAACCATCGAAGCAGTCTACCAGAACGGTGAGGCGGTTGCGGGATTACAGGCACAGGCAGATCAGTTAGGGTTTGACTTTGCAAACGCAGACGATCTGTTCCTTGATCGTTACAGTGAAATGACTCAGTCTGCGGCGATTATTTTTAATCATAACGCAATGGACGCTGCTATGATATTTGTGGATGTTCAATCTAACCTCAAGACCATCGAAGAGATGAACATGGCAGGTGAACAGGGTGGTTTCTATACTACTGGCCCAACTCAGAACCCATGTTTCTTTGACATGGAATCACCTGAGTGTACAACTGCACCATGAAACTAACACTCATCATGCGTGACGGCATCATCTGGAATGTAGAAGTTTCAGATGATGTCAAATACAAAGAGATCCTTGACGGAAAGATAGAGTTCTTGCCGGTCATCAAGGATGGTGTACATCAACTAGTCAATAAAGCAATGATCTTGGCAATACAAGAAAAGGATGGACATTATGTCACTTGAAGAAATGGAATTGAACGTGGGGGGAACCTCGTTTAAGGGTGTCTGGATAGCGGTGATCTTCTCATTCGCATCAACACTTGGAGGTGGCATCTGGGCCACCTCTGAGTTCTTCTCACGACTCGAAGCACTGGAAGAAAGTGTGGTGGAGTCTCAGAACAATACAAAGACCGTCGAACAACGGTTCGATGATCTACGGACATCGTGGACGGATGACAAGAAGACCATGTCATCTGACATCAAGGTTGCACAACAACAGATCCAAGATGCGGGTATCGATCAGTTGCAGGGCAAACTGGCCGAACTGGGTACCAACCTCGCCACGATCATGAATCGTCAACAAGAGTTGTTGGATTTAGCGGACGATGTAACTAACCTAGATAAGAGTGTGAATGACATGCAGAACACTGTACAACGTGCAGAAATGATCACACAAGAGGCACAAAAGTTGCAGTCCACGATAAATAGACATGGACAAGAGATTGATAAATTATGGGAGGGCTTGGATTTCCTAAGTAATCCCTACGGGAACTAAATGAAACTATTCGATGAATTAGATGATAAAAATTTTGAGTTATATGCCATTAGGAGTTACTACAATCCGACATGCATAGATCCCGATGAATTCTATGAGGATCTAAAACGTTTCAAATACGTAAAGAGGTTGATCACCCGATACAAGGATAACGGGAACCCGCCAGTAAATTTGTTACTAAACCACTTAGTCATTATCTTCAATGTGTTCGGCATCGAAGCCGGACTCAAGATGTTGGAACACAAGATTCCACTCATCGAAGATTGGGAGATAATAAAACCGTTCCTCATCTATCTCAAGATTATTGAAAATACTAAATATGTAAGTGTCCCTATGGACAATCGCATAGTTGAAGAACTGAGGAAAGTATAGATGTCATTAGCGAACCGCGCAGGTGATTTATATTACACGTTTCGATTTTTGAAAATGTTAACCACACCCTTTAATGAGACAGATGCCTTTAAGTTGGGCATCATCGATGAAAAGGGACAGCGCATCAAATCTAAACAGGTCAAGACCAGTGAAGAGAAAGATGCATATACAACGTTCCATCGTCTCGTGTTTAATATCAAGAAGTTGTTAGAGAGGTTGCCTGGCGGTGGAAGTCGTCTCGCATCATATGCCGCAGGCCTATTCCTGATCAAAGAAAAGTACGGACTATCAGACAACTCCATTAATAAGATCTTAGATAAGTCTGGTTTGGAAACACTCGACTTCATTTCAGAACAATCTGGATGGTACATCCTAGAGGACAAAGAACTTGCACAGGGTGTATATAAACTACGAGAAGACAAGTTAGAAACTCTACAGTGTCAAGATGTAGCTCGTGCAGGGGATACCATTCGAGTCAAAGAAGGGTGTATGCCAATCGGTAATCTATTCGGTCTGGATATCTACATGGTCGAACATATAAATAGCAGACAGTCTTTATACGTAACCGTTGGAGAGATCTACCGATGAAAGATTTTAAAACTTATGTGGAAGATGCCATGGCCGGAGTAACTACTGCGGCGGATGCAGGTATCCCCCACGACACCAAGGACATGGGTCCAAAGAAAAAGAAACACAAAGTGTTAACTCGAAGTTATATAGAAATAGCGGGCAAAAGAAAGCGCGTAGTACGATAATAGGAGATAGATTATGTTGAGCGGACTGTTGGGTTCCCTCGTGGGTTTTGGCGGAAGTGTCGTCCCCGCGATCACAGATTATTTTGGAAAGAAACAAGATCAGAAGTTTGAACTCTCAAAGATGGAAAAACGCGCTGAGTTAATGCAAGCGGGTTACACTCAAGAACTAGAAATGTTTGAACGACAGGCGAGTGACAAAGAACACGAACGTCTGATTCAACACGACATTTCAATCAATCAGGGTACCGGAATCATTGCAGGGTTGCAAAAATCCGTTCGTCCGGTCATAACCTATAGTTTTTTCGCATTGTTTGCAACGGTAGAAGTCACACTTCTCATGGAAGCAATCAAAATGGAGATGCCACTCAATGAGGCATTAGCTGTTCTTTGGGATGATGACACGAAGGCTATCTGGGCCGCGATAGTGTCTTTCTGGTTTGGTTCTCGTGCAATAGAGAAATCACGTTCACGTTTGTCCAAATAAGTATTGATTAATACCACTACATGTGGTATACTTTCATCTCATCAACACAAGGTAACAATAATGTCAGTGAAAATTGATAAGTCCCGTGACGCTCTATTAAAAGACTATGCAGTTGGGATGTTAAAAGATTTCTATCTCAATGATTATGAAGACTCCCCCCAAGAAGGTTACCGTCGTGCCGCGACTGCATGGTCTAACGGCGACGAAGAACTCGCACAAAGGTTGTACGACTATGTCTCAAAGAAATGGTTCATGTTCGCCTCGCCCGTCCTTAGTAACGCACCGAACGGTCATGGAAAGGGCAAGGGGATGCCGATCTCGTGCTTTCTTACGTATGTCCCTGATACTCTTGAGGGCCTTATTGATCATACTTCTGAGTTGCGCTGGCTTAGCGTTTATGGTGGTGGCGTCGGTGGTCACTGGAGTGATGTTCGCACAGTTTCCGATGTTGCTCCAGGCCCTATCCCATTCCTTCATACTGTAGACGCAGACATGATTGCCTATCGTCAAGGTAGGACACGTAAAGGATCATATGCGGCGTACATGGATGTGTCGCACCCCGACATCATCGAGTTCTTGAACATGCGTATTCCCACGGGTGACGTGCAACGCAAAGCACTCAACCTACACAACGCAATCAACATCACCGATGAGTTCATGCAGTGTGTCAAATACGGCGACTTCTTTGATTTGCGTGACCCCAAAGATGGATCAGTCAAAGACTCTGTTGATGCACGAAAACTATGGGAAAGAATTATTGAGGTGAGGTTCCGTACAGGTGAACCCTACCTAAACTTTATTGACACAGCGAACAATGCGTTACCTCAACCTCTCAAGGATCTGGGCCTACGCATCAACGGTTCTAATCTGTGCAATGAAATCCACCTACCCACGAGTGCGGAACGTACTGCGGTTTGTTGCCTTTCGTCTCTAAACTTGGAGTATTATGATGAATGGAAGGATACAACTATTGTCGGGGATCTTATTAGGATGCTTGATAACGTATTGCAGTACTTCATTGACAACGCACCTGACACAGTCTCCCGAGCAAAGTTCAGTGCAGAACGAGAACGGTCAATTGGTTTGGGAGCAATGGGTTTCCATTCCCTCTTACAAAAACACGGAGTTGCTTGGGAGTCTGACAAAGCAAGGGAAATCAACAGTGTTGTGTTCAGCCAAATCAATAGGGACGCAGTTGCAGAATCCGAACGCCTTGCCGAAGAACGAGGAGAGTATCCCGATGGCGTGGGTTCAGGTCGGAGAAACTCGCATCTTCTTGCTATTGCCCCCAACGCTTCATCCGGTGTTATACTGTCTACGTCCCCAAGCATCGAACCCTCAAAGGCGAATGCCTACACCCACCGAACAAGAGCAGGTAGCTTCCTCGTAAAGAATCCCTACCTTGAAGACTTGCTAGAAGAGAAGGGTGAGAACAACGAGAGTACATGGACATCGATCATTACCAACAAGGGTTCGGTACAACATCTACCGTTCCTCAACGAAGGTGAGAAGGCCATATTCAAGACTGCACAAGAACTTGATCAGATGTGGTTGGTCACTCATTCCGCAGACCGTCAACCCTATATCTGTCAAGGTCAGTCGGTCAATCTGTTCTTCCCTGCTGGCGCACAGAAGTCATATGTGAACAAGGTGCATCTTGCTGCGTGGTCGAAAGGTCTCAAGGGTCTATACTATCTCCGTACCGAAGCAAAGTCTCGTGCGGAGAACGTGAGTGAGAAGGTCGAACGAGTTGCGTTACAGGATGATCAACGTAGCATAGTTTATTCTAAAAAGAATTGTCCTTTCTGTGCCATGGCCATGGAAGAACTCAAGTTGCGTGGCATACCTTTTGACAAGGTTGATCTCGAAGAAATTGGCAAAACTGCCGCAGAAGTAACAGGTCGAAAGGTAAATACAGTACCACAAATTTATATTGAAGGTGAGTATGTGGGTGGTTATGATGACCTAATGGCAAAACTAAACAATACTCATGTCGAAGAATCCGAAGAATGCAGGGCTTGCGAGGGGTAAATGGAAAGACCAGAAGGTTTTAATAACGATTGGGGTAAACGTAGAGAACTCAAACCAATCGTTGGAATGTATGAAGGTCATGATTCGAGTATAGTTTTCTATCTACCGAAGACGGATGATTGGGTCATCTACGAACTAGAGAAAGTGACCGGAATAAAACATTTCTCTATGTCACGGGGATTCAAAAATTTATTTGAGAATGGACCATACACGGTAGCTGGGCCCTCAAACACCCCCAACAATGTAACCCAGGCCGTAAAAAAGTGTCTAGTCAATCTCAAGAAAGATTTCGGTATTGAGAATGATTTCCTTGTATTTCATGTGATGCCTATTCATGCATCAAGAAATGATAAAGAGGTGCAATTCGGAAATCAGGGATTTGATTACACAGTGTTAAACTGTCCTAGTTATCATCGAGCTCGGATGAATCACCATGAAGGTCATACATGGGGAGCATACATGACTTGCCCTTGGTCATCTGCGGCAATATTGTCTTGGGATGCAGGTGGTGACAGTACCACGATGATGTTCAGTAAGATCAAAGATGGTTACATACAAAAACGAACAGAGTATCCGATTGCTCGTGTTAGTTATATGTGGCAGATGCTTGGAATGATGATGGAAATCATTGTCAAAACTAAAAACGCATTAGACTATGCGGGTAAGATGATGGGACTTTCTGCATACGGTAAGGTACATGCAGAGAAAGCCAAGGAGATGATGCCTGAGATTAAACGGTTGATGACCACACAGAGGATGAAACAACACGCAAGACAGTACTCTAAAGATTTGTGTGCTCTTCACTTCCCGTATTTTAAAGAGACTGGTACCTTGAACGATGAAGATTCTGCGATCCTTTGTTATGCGATTCAGAAGACAACCGAAGAAATTGTTATTGAAATGATACGAGATGAGTTCCTTGACGACATACACGAGATGGACAGTCAGTTAATCATCACCGGCGGTACTGCAATGAACATCCTTGCAAACGAGGCCATTAAGGAAGCATTTCCCGACATAAAGGTATTTGTTCCTTGCAATCCGAGCGACGATGGTATATCATGTGGCTTACTTGAACGAGAAAAGGATTTCTTAATATGGGATGAGTTTCTAGATCGTATGATACGGGGTTGGGACTTTAAATACAAAGGACCATATCTCATGGATCACCACCATATCGATGTATGGCGGCATGAACGTGGTGCAAATGAAACGAGTATGAAAGAAGTTGCTTCGTTATTAAAACAAGGTAAGATCATTGGTTTTCTGAATGGTCGAAGCGAAGTGGGACCAAGATCATTAGGCAATCGTTCTATTCTGTGTGACCCGTCACAACCGAATATGAAAGACACATTGAATGCTAAGGTGAAATTTCGTGAGTGGTTTCGGCCGTTTGCACCGATGTGTAAACTAGAAGATGCTGATACATACTTCGATTCCCGTGATTATGAGTTCATGGATGCGATGCAGTTTGGTATAAAAGTAAAACCAGAATGGCAAGACCATCTAACGGAGATTACACACGAGGACGGCACGGCTAGATTACAGGTCGTCACTCCCGAATCAAATCCAGTAGTTTACGAATTACTTGATGAGTTTGGAGGAGTGTTACTCAATACATCTTTTAATGTTCAGGGCAAACCTATACTTAACACTATAGGTGAAGCAATGCTTATTTTAGACAAAACAGAATTAGACTATGTGGTGATTGTACATAAAGATACAGGCATTCCATATCTATTCAAACCAAGAAATTAAGGAGACATAGTGTCACTGCTAGATTTTTCACAAACATATAAACCATTCCAATACCCTTGGGCTGTTGAACTTTCTAAGAAACATGAAGAGGTTCATTGGATCGAAGATGAGGCGGAGTTAAGTGAAGATGTTCAAGACTGGAAAACCAAACTCACCGGAGACGAAAAAGAATTCATCACACAAGTGTTGCGGTTGTTTACTCAATCGGACGTTCAGGTGGGTGAAAACTATCACGAACTTCTCATCCCCAAATTCAAGAACAACGAAGTGCGTAATATGCTTAGTTCGTTCGCCGGCCGAGAGGCAGTACATCAACGAGCGTATGCACTTCTCAATGACACGCTCGGTCTTCCGGATGAAGAATACCACATGTTCATGGAAATTACCGAAATGGCTAACAAGGTTGATTTCATGAAGGAAGGCGACACATCTACGCATACAGGTCTGGCCCTTGCACTGGCACAGTCTGTATTCAACGAGGGCATGTCTTTGTTCAGTTCCTTTGTCATGTTACTCAATTTTCAACGCTTCGGTAAGATGAAGGGCATGGGTACTATCGTCGAGTGGTCTATCCGTGACGAAACCTTACACGTACAGGGCAACGCAAAGTTGTTCCGTACATTCTGTGAAGAACATCCCCGCATTGTCAATGATGAACTCAAGAGTAAGATATATACAATGGCAAAGAATGCAGTAGAACTCGAAGACAAGTTTATTAATCTGGCATTCAAGGGGAATGAAGTTGAAGGGCTCACAAAGGAAGAAGTACGACGTTATATTCGTCATATTGCTGACCGTCGTCTTCTTCAACTTGGTCTACGAACCAAGTTCCGACAGAAAGACAACCCCTTACCGTGGCTTGATTGGGTTCTCAACGGCGCATCCCACGATAACTTCTTCGAGAAAAGAGTAACAGAATACTCCGTAGTCGGTATGGAAGGCGATTGGGGGGGGAACGAGGTAGCATGAATGTATGTAGAACCCGAAGAATACGAATACGATCTATCGTGTGACGTATGTGAAAGTGAATTAACACTAGTTGTAAAAGACGGTAACGCAGAGTTACCAACGCACTGTCCCATGTGCGGTACCCCACAAGAAGGTGGGGAATGGGGATGACAGATTCCGATTGGTACGGAAGAGCCATAGACCCCCAGCCCACTACAGAGTGGGTCTGGGCCGGTCGCCCCTTTGATCCTGACGACGAATACCTAAAAGACTATGTCGGGTTTGTTTACCTCATAACAGAACGTGATACTGGCAAAATGTATGTCGGTAAAAAGAACTTCTGGTCAACTCGAAAACTCCCACCCCTCAAAGGAAAGAAACGTAAGAGAATTGTCACTAAGCAATCCGACTGGCGTGACTACGTTGGGTCAAATGAGGCTCTCAAACTCCTTGTCGAAGAGAAGGGCCTTGGACAGTACGAAAGACGTATCCTCAAACTATGTAAGAGTAAGGGTGAGTTGTCCTACGCAGAATTAGAAGAACAAATCAAGAGACGGGTGTTGTTTGATGATAAATATTATAATGGTATTATACAGGTAAGAATCTCATCTCGACATCTTGGAATTAATAAATAACTCTATACATTTAATTGAGGTCTGACAGTGTTACGGTTCGAACAATTTCTAAATGAGGGTGTCGATGACCCCGCAATCTTCAAGGCAGTATTCCTTGCAGGTGGGCCTGGTTCTGGTAAGTCATTCATCGTGGGTAGGACGGGTCTCCCATCATTGGGTTATAAGGTCATCAACTCAGACACTGCATTTGAGTTCTTACTCAATAAAAACAACATACCCATGACACCGGACGGTATTTTCTCGCCCAAGGGACAAGAGGTTCGGGGAAGAGCAAAGAAACTGACCAACATAAAACAACATCGTCTCATGGTTGGTCGTCTTGGTCTGGTTATTGATGGTACAGGCAAAGACATTGCTAAAATAAAAACCGCAAGAAAGAATCTTGAAATAGCAGGTTACGATACCGCCATGATCTTTGTCAACACAGATGAACAAACTGCACTGAAGCGTAACCGTATGCGAGCAAGAACCCTTCCTGACGATCAAGTCTCCAAGATGTGGAAAACGATTCAAAACAACATCGGTGAGTTCCAGACGATCTTTGGCAAAGAGAACATGTTGATCGTAGACAACAGTGAAGGCAAGGATTACGTCAAAGAGACACAACGGGCGTACAAAGACATTCGAAAGTTTACGACTTCACCGATCAAGAACACTAAACACAAAAAGTATCTGGATCGTATGGTCATGCAAAAGAAACGTGACATGGATGCGATGCGTAAATAACACTTGACAACCCGACTACATATGTGTATAATGAGCTACAACGCGATAAGGAAATATTATGGCATTTAAGAACACCCTAGATGTATATGAAATTCTAGAAAAGGCAGCCAAGAAACGTGCCAAGAAAGATAAGATTGCAATACTGCAGCAGCATTCAAAGGTATGGGCCTTGAGAGATATTCTGCAAGGCACTTTATCAGAAAGTATCCAGTGGAACCTTCCAGCTGGCAGAGTCCCTTACACTCCAGCAGATGAGTCATCACATCCCGCTTCACTCCATAAAGAGCATCTGAAGTTTAAATACTTCGTTAAAGGTCTCAGAGAGAGTTCGCGTCTTCCCGCAGTCAAACGAGAAAAACTATTTATCGACATGTGTGAGTCGGTACATCCGCGTGATGCGGAGTTACTTGTGGCTATGATAAACAAAGAACCACCAAAAGGATTGAGCAAACAATTAGTTAAGGAGGCATTTCCAGATCTTTTGTAATGATGATTCCCGTCAATTAAAATAAGGAGAGTACATGGTTCAAACGAATCAGTTAGAAAGACTTAGAAAAGACTCGCAAGAGTTGGGACATTATATACATAAACTAAACAAACGGGGGAAAGCAGATATTGCACACAAAGTTGCTAAACGACAATTGTTTTTAGAAACTGCAATATCGCAAGCAGAAACTCGACTAAGGGGGTGATCCTTATCTGGAACTGGCCCTCTAGATTGAGGGCCTTTTTCATTTACTGGAATTACATTTATGCCAACATATGATTTAAAGAACACAGAGACAGGGGAAGTAAAAGAGTTCCTGATCTCTATCTCCAAGAAAGAAGAGATGGTCGAATCTGGAGAGTGGACTCAAGTCCATACAGGCGTACCAGATCTAGTATCCCACACAGGCTCAGTTCTGAGCAAGACATCCGGAGATTGGAAAAATAAACTCGATCAGATTAAGAAACAGGCCGGCGGTAATTCGGGTCTGTCTGCAGAGAAAAAACGTAAGTACGGTTTCGTTGACAACTCGATACATAACTAGATGAAAACAAAACAACAACAAGCCGAATCGATGGCAATTCGCATCGAGAATCTTCGTACTATCGAGCCCGTCACCGAATCACAAAAAGACGCATGGTCATCATGGCGCGAGGGAGATAACCTCGCCATGGTCGGTACTGCGGGTACAGGTAAGACATTCCTTGCACTCTATCTTGCACTCGAAGAAGTCATGGACAAGTCAACACCGTATGAGTCGATACGTATCATTCGTAGTGCAGTACCTACACGAGAGGTTGGGTTTCTGCCAGGAACCATTGAAGAGAAACTTGATGCATTCACTGGACCCTATCGTGCAGCTACCGCAGATCTCTTTGAAGATGATCGTGCATATGAAAAGTTAGTCCACAACAAATACATACAGTTTGAATCCACCTCGTATATTCGTGGTGTGACATTTGACCACAGTATTGTTATTGTAGATGAGATGCAGAACCTCAACTTTCATGAACTAGATTCTGTTATCACACGAATAGGACATTGTTCTAAAATCATTTTCTGTGGGGATTACAAGCAGTCAGATTTTAAACAGACCGGAGAGAAGAACGGTATCAACACGTTCCTTGAGATCCTTGAACAACTCAAACATTTCTCCGTGGTAGAATTCTCTTGGGAAGACATTGTCCGTAGTGGCCTTGTGAGAGACTACATAATGACTAAAGAGTGGATGGGTCTTTGATATGCAAAAAACAAATTCAATTCAAGATTTTCTTAGACTAGATCCTTCGATCCCCATCGATGGCACCTTCGTTGATGCGGGTGCTGCGAGAGGTGCGTTTACTCACAGGGCATTAGAACAACCTTATAGGAAAATAGTCGCATTCGAACCTCATCCATCATTCTATGGTAAACTCTGGAATGAATTTTTTAACGTTCCTAGATTTCAGGTATTCAATAAAGCACTTAGTTCTCAGGCCGGATATGTCGATATGAACATCTGTAAGAGTGGAGTTGGAGGTGAATTATCTTCCCTTGAAGTAACTCCACCGTCACCTTATAGAGTAGTTAACACAGAGTGTGTGACCTTAGACAGTTATGGTATCGATGATCTTAACTTTATAAAGATGGACGTGGAAGGTCACGAACTCGAAGCACTAAAGGGTGCAGAACAAACTCTACTAAACAATTCACCCATGATCAAACTAGAGATGAGTAAACACCAACAAGAGACGTTTGACTATCTACGTGAGTTAGGGTATAGTGTTGTTGGTCATGTCATAAGACGTGATGTTATACCATTGAATGGTGAAGTTGAAGTAGTTGGGAATGGATGGAAGTGCGGTAATTATACATACAGTCGAGAACGATATGCTCGAGAATGGTCTCGACCAGCGTTCGCAGACTGGCCACGAGATCTTAATCCCTTCTGGGGTGATTTCATTTTCACAAAGGAAAAGTAAAATGTCAGACTTATTCGATTTTGGTTTTACTGCGGTAACAGAAGACGAACTTGATGTGGTTCGTGATACACAGTCGCAGGTAGAAACCACAACAGATACACTAGATAAACTGTACAATGCGATTACACCGTTATTGAACAATCTAAAGGCCAACCCTGAAAAGGATTACATTTACTGGCCTAACCGATTAGAGAAGGTAGAACAGTTTGAAGATCATTTGCAATCTATTTACAAGGGGTCGTAGACCAATGAACCGTGAAGCAGTATTCGAACAACTTAAAATTGACGAGGGAGTAGTCAATGAAATTTATTTGGACCATCTTGGGTACCCGACCTTCGGAGTGGGACATCTCGTGCTTGAGCGAGATCCAGAACACGGACAACCAGTCGGAACACCCGTCAGCGAAGAACGAGTACGCGAATGTTTTGAAAGCGATCTCGACTTGGCTATAAGTGAGTGCGTTGCGCTCTATGGTGTGGATGTGTGGGAAGGTTTCCCCGATGAGGTACAACAGATCCTTGTGAACATGATGTTCAACATGGGTCGAACTCGACTATCTAAATTCAAGAAAATGAACGCTCACGTAATTTGTGGTGAGTGGACATCTGCGGCTGTTGAAGGTCGTGATTCTTTATGGTATCGTCAAGTGACGAACCGTGCAGAACGTTTAATGGAGAGAATGGAGAATATTTAAATCATGGCGAAGTATAGCCGATTTGATCCTCGTAATAAAAAGAAAGGTCGTCACAAAAATCAATATCTGGGTCGTACACCGAAACCCGTACACCGTGAACCAGATGCCGATGACAAAAACTTACAACAATACTATGAGGCTTTCAGAGTAAGTAAATGACCAATTGGTTCCGCGAACCAATCTCCAATCAACCGATATTCGTTAACGATTCTTATGAGATTGATTGGCGCGGAACGTTAGGAGTTGGTGACATTCTGTATGGTTTGAATTGTGCACACCAACTTGCACATCTGCACAACCATCACATCCGTATGAACGTGTTCTGGAAACACGATGCAGACTTTCTGTATCACTATGAAGATCCAGAAACGATCATCGAACGCACCCAATACTTACACAACATGTACCACCGTCAATCGGATGTTACCCTCAACCATATATTCAATTCTACGGATGATGACATTGAGAAAAAACGATGGCGGGGGTTTGGCCACAAGAGAGACCCACAACGAGTTCTGTCGTTTCATCACTGGATGTTTCGAAAAGAATTGTGGACTACGGGTCGTCCCAAGAAGGTGGTGTTTTGGAGACCCACATTCAATCGTGAGATACCATCGGGTGGTAAGAAGTGGAAGATGACATTCTCTGTCAAAGAGTGGGAACGCATTATCCACTTTCTGGAACTCAAGGGATACGAACTGGTTGAACTGACATATCGTACACCCATAAGTGAGGCCTTCTATCATATACGTACATCCAATTTCTGTATCTTCTATGACGGTATGTGGCAATACATCGCACGTAATCTTGGGAAACCAGTGATTACCTTGGGGGGTAGTTCTATATGCAAGGTGCATAGTCCACAAGGTGTTTACTTTGCACGTCCACACGATGAGGATAATGATTTTTGGGATTACCTATATAATTTACCAAAGAACGAATCGCATCTAGAGAGTCGTGCGAACCGATACAAAACCAAATTATGGGAATCGTTAAATGTTTCAGATTGACCGTGCAGTGATAGAAGTCAATGGGGGTTGCAACTACTCGTGTTCGATGTGTCCGCAGGACATGCGTACCGGAGGACGACACAAGGGTTTCCTCAAGAAGATGTCTCTCGAAGAGTTTGAGTCTAATGTCGCAGACTGTGCAAAACACGGCCTGAGAGTCGTGAACCTTGACGGTTCCGGAGAGGCAACACTGAACCGTGATCTACCCAAGTACATCGAGATTGTCAAGAAGTACAATGCAAAGGCATTCATCTTCTCGAACGGTCACAACATGCACGGTCAGTACATGCGAGACTGTGTCGATGCAGGACTAGACTTCTATCGATTCTCGTGGATTGGTTCTGATCCTGTAAAGTATGATGAGTGGATGTACAATCGTATTGGTGGTGACTATGGATCAACATGGGACAAAGTCGAAGCCATGCAAAAGTATGTTGAAGAGACTGGTAGTGAATGTACAGTTGCAACCTATCATCTCATGACTGAAACAGAAGAAGATGCATTCAATAAGGAACTCGCTGCATACCAGAACATCGTCAACACATTGGGTGTTAAGACAGAAATCTGGAAGATGCACAACTGGTCGGGAGTCTATGATCCCGTCAAAGAAAGAGAAGGAGCAAAGAAAACTTGTGGAAGACCTTTCAGTCCAGATCTGGTTATTCGGGCTGGCGGCTTGGATGGGAAGCGTGGTGCTGTTCATCCCTGTTGTCAAGTTCTTGGAAGAGATGAGGAGGGAATCCTCGGCTACACTAGCGAAAACACCGTGGAAGAAATCTGGTTCGGTGAAGAGTACGAGAAACTCAGAGATCAACACACACGGGGAGACTATCCGTCATTCTGTGTTGACTGCGACTTCCTTGTCGATGATCCGGAAGTTTTAGTCTGGACAAACCACGGTCGTGATTTACACCACATGCACGGTACCGAATTCGATCTGGAAGATTACAGATGAAACCCGAAGTCTGGATGATACAGATACGAGACAATCCAGTCTCGATGTATTATCGTGGCCGCGTCGAAGAGTCTTGGAAAGACTATGATCTCAAATTCTATGACGCAGTAACTCCCAAGGATTTCGAAAACGAAAACTTCAATCACTTCTTGAACTTCGGAAAGAAACGTGGTACAATAGACTTCTCTCTAACTGAAAAAGCAGTATGGTACAGTCACGTCAATCTATGGGTGAAGGCCAGACGCAAACCAATTTTAATTATAGAACACGATGCGTTACTGGTGGAACCGATTGACTCAGATTGGTTTGAGAATGATATGGTATGTTTTGGTCATACAGGTAAACGTAAAGTATTACTACCCGGCCTTGCATATTACTTAACACCCGATCTTGCAAAGAGAATGGTCAACGATGTAAAGAATATAAGTAAGATCACATGGAATTCAGATGGCACGATTAATGAGTACTGTAGAAGGTATGGAGAAATGGAATCGAGTCATGTAATGCAGGTGAACAATAGATCACTTGGAACCACAATAGAGCATCCTAAATCATGAGAAGATTAATTTATCAAGTCTGTCTGGGAAAGGCAAAGAACTCAGCATTGTATAGGCATTGTATAGGCAGTGTCGGAGAATACTGCAAGAGACACGACATAGAACACATGGTTCAGTCGCGACCACTTCTGAACATCACACCCGATCCCTTCATGTCTAATCGTAGTAAAGACGCCACTGCCAAACACGGTGGTTTCCTACCTATCTACGAGAAAGAGAACGCATTCAACCACCTTGACGACTATGATCAGATTGCAATCATCGATGCAGATATTTTTATTCGTGAGGACGCACCAAACATCTTTGATGAGATGGAAGATGATAAGGCCTTTGGTGCGGTGTGTGAACGTGAGATGCCGATCAATGAGAAGTACAAAGGCAAGATTACCAACTACTCCATGATGCAGTATCAGTCGTTACACAATACAAAGATAGGTATCGACTTCAAACCAAATAACCTTGGATTTGAGTTCTTCAACATGGGCATGATTGTTCTAAATTGTGGGAAGTTTAAACCATACCTAAAAGGACAAACCGCAGAAGAGTTTATCAAACGCGGAGAGTTCATGGACTTTGTGAACGGCCGAGGGGCATTTAAGTGGAGTACCGATCAGACTCTACTTAATTGGTTCATAAAGAAGTATCGAGTTCCTGTACAACACATGGACTCGAAGTGGAATGGACTGTATACTGCAAATACTAAAATCAATGAATGTCACTTTGTGCATTTCTTCTTAAAAGATTTGTTACCAGATCAGGGTGAGAACGTTGCGGAGTTGATGCGTCTAATATGAACTATGAAGAAAAGACACAACTATACGCAACATGGGGGGATAAGTATTTACAACACACCGACGTGTTATACTCAATTCAATATGAGGATACGTTTAAACCCATAAACATTCAATTATGTCTGTGTGAAATTTGTGATAGTGATTGTCCATTCTGTTCAGTGGCCGCACGACCACTCAAGAGTTATATCCCGTGGGAAAAACTAACCAAGATGTTAGTTGATTTTAAAGAAATGGGTGCAAAGGCATTAGAGATTACGGGTGGTGGTAATCCACTACTTTATCGTGACCGTGAAACAAAGAAAGACATCAACGATGTTATTCGATTTGCGGGTGAGTTGGGTTATGATATCGGCATTATCACCAATACTGAAAAGTTGGAACGTCACCTAAACCCCGAAATCTATGACTATATTAATTGGATTCGTATTTCTTTGATCAAGTTAGATGAGGGTAAAGATCCTGAAGATTATGATTTTGGTTCATTCCCAACCGAACGCCTTGCACTTAGTTACATCATATATGATGGCACTGGTGATGAACCCGACATATTATCTCGTACAGGTAAAGTCTACGAAGGTACAACACCGGAGACTATTGAACGAATTGTCAAATTAGTAGAACTGAATCCGGCCGTGAAGTTTGTTCGCACTGGAGGGAATTGTCTTGATGAAGGTTATCAACTTTCAGTGTATGAGAAATATAAAGACATTATTCAGAAACTAGACAGGTTCGATAAGTTCTTTATCAAAACATCATACGATCATTCTGACGCATACGATAAGGGATGTTACGTAGGCCTGACCCGCCCATATATTGCACCCCATCCCGAAGGTGGGGATTATCAAGTCTATATCTGCACAAGTCATGTATTGGAGAGTCGCACATATGACCTAGATTATTCTTTGGGAAGTATTGACAATGTCAAAGAAATATGGGATAATTGTAATCTGAGTTACGCTAAAACTGGCGTGCCTTATGAACTCCGTGGTGCAGGGAATGGTGGTTGGGGAGATGCATGTAACACATGTTTCTACTACAACAACAACAAACTGTTACATACGGTTGCCCAAACAATGGATATTGATGATCGGAACTTTGCATGACAGAATATGATGAGAGTTATTATACAACAGGCAATTATGAAGACTACCTAGACCGCAGACCGGAGTTCGATGAACTTGCTGCAGAGTTGTACAGTCTATTATCGAGTCTAGACCATATGGAAGGCCCAATCCTTGACTTTGGGTGTGCGACTGGCATGTTGCTTGATGCATTTCAAGATCTAGGTATCGAAGGTGAGGGTGTGGAGATTTCCGAATGGGCCCGACAAGAGGCACAAGAGAAAGGTCACACGGTACATGAAGAGTTGTCAGATAATCATCACTACCCAGTGACGTTTGCACTTGACGTACTTGAACACATGGAAGAAGATGAACTCGATGAGTTCCTTTACAATCTCACCACAGACGTTCTGGTATTTCGTGTTCCCACAGTTTTGGATGGAGAAGAAGATTACTATATCGAAGAGGCACGACTCGATCCAACACACAAGATCCGTTGGACAGAGGAAGAGTGGAGGTATGAAATCGAACAACACTGTTACTTTGTTATACCCTTGATGTTACCCAACATCTATTGTGCAGATGGAGCCTATTGTGGTCTTGCGTTTAAGTTATGATACACCCCAGTGCGATTATAGAGTGTGAAGTTTTTGAGTTAGGGGAAAACTGTTACATCGGCCCCAACTGTAAGATCACTTGTAAAGAATTCAGGGCAGGAGATTATCTCTGGATGCCCGCAAATGTGGAGATAGGACGTGGAGGTTGTAATGGCCCTAACAGTATTGTTCATATTGGCAATTCTGTTGGTATCTTTGAAGGCACTGTCATTAATCCTTCAGATCGGATCACGATTGGCGATTGTGTTGGTATCGGCGCTGATTGTCTTTTATGGACTCACGGCGCTTGGTGTGACCCTCTTGATGGTTTTCCCTTCTCTTTTGCCCCTGTTACCATAGGGAGTAACGTCTGGTTACCGGCCAGATCTATCATGTTACCAGGCTCCAGTATTGGTGACAACTGCGTGATTGGCACTGGTTCAATCATCACAAAGGATATTCCATCTGGATCACTCGCAATGGGTTCTCCGTGTAAGGTAGTCAAAGAAAATGAATACCCTAAGAAGTTGTCTCTGGATGAGAAAGACGAAATACTTAAAGATATTGTCAAACGATGGAATGCACAATTATCACACAAAGGTGAGTCTATGGTACAGTGTAGTGTATACCATGGCGTTATTTGTATTCGAAAAAACACATGGATTGACTGTATTGATTATCGCATAGTGGGTCAACAGGATAACATCACCGAAGACCTTCGTGACTTCCTACGTCGGCATGGTATACGCATATATAACGGACAACCCTTTAAATCATTGAGCCCTAGTTATGAATCTAGTATTGAGTCCCCACCCCGATGATGCAGAATACTCTGTCTCAGGCACAATTCTAAAGAGTACAGACGAATGGATGATTGCCACCCTTTCTGCGGGTGGTGATAATGATGACACGGCCGGAAGTTCACGTCTCGTTGAGAGTGAAAGTTTTTGGTCTCTCTATCCCGTAGAACATGTTGGTATAGACTACAAGACCATTGATGAGATGCGAGATCACGAACTGGTCTCTTTGATCGATGATCTTGTGGTGGGTGTCGATACGATCTATGTTCCCCCATTAGAAGATAATCACTTTGAACACCGAAAGATCAGTGGTGCCGCTCGTGCTGCGACACGAGGAAAGGCCATCACCCTGATTGAATATCACACGCCATCAACAAAGTCCGTATGGAACCCCAACCTGTTTGTTGATGTTACAGACTATTATGAAATCAAAAGAAAACGCATCTACGAATGTTTTGAATCACAACGAGACAGATTTTATTTCTCTGAAAAGAACATCGAGATTTTCCATGAGGATTATTTCTGTCGTTTACGTGGTCTAGATAAGGTAGAGAAATTCAGAGTGGAGTACCAATTCAAGTGAAAATTATAAGTCACCGTGGTAACACACACGGGCCCAATGCAATGACAGAGAACCATCCGATGCAGATCGATAAGGTTATTGGAATGGGGTATGATGTGGAGATCGATCTATGGGGTGGAGACGGACTTTGGTTAGGACATGACGAACCACAATACCCAACGACAAAGGAGTGGTTGACGGATCGTTCTCGCAATCTGTGGATTCACTGTAAGAACATCGAAGCGATGGCTTGGTTGCGTCAGTATGCACCTCATCTACATTACTTCTGGCATCAAGAAGATGACTACACGTTGACATCACACGGTTGGTGTTGGGCATATCCAAACAAACCCGTACCGAAATCGAATCCCGAATCGTATTATAGTCTACGTTCGGTGTGTGTTATGCCTGAGATATACAACTCCGATGCGAGTAACTTCCAAGCAATATGTACTGATTATGTTAAAACTTATACTGTTTGATCTCGATGGGGTTCTTGTTGACGCAAAGGACATACACTACCAAGCATTGAATCGTGCTTTGGGTAAACACTTTGCCATCACGCCCGACGAACATCGCAACCTATATGACGGTCGTAAGACTCGCGAGAAGTTGGAGATGTTGACTGCGACCAAGAAGTTGCCAGTCGAACTACACGATGAGATCTTTGATAAGAAACAGGCCATCACTGTACAGATGATGCACGAGTTACCGATCAACACATGTGCACTTGAACTATTTCAGAAACTAGAAGAGTCTGGATACACGATTGGTGTGTGTTCAAATAGTATTCGGCGCACCGTTCTGACGGCATTATCTAAGAGTGGACTCATCGAATACTGTTCAGTGATCCTATCCAATGAAGATGTCAAGAACTCAAAACCCCATCCAGAAATCTACTGGAAAGCAATGTCGATGATGGGTTGTCTTCCTGAAGAAACCATGATCATCGAAGACTCTCCCCCAGGCCTTCTTGCAGCTGCACGTTCTCGCGCATCCTACATACGAGTGGTTAGTCCAGAACAAGTGACTGTAGATAATCTACTAAACCGAATACAGGAGTCAAAAACTACAATGGTCAAGAAATGGAAAGATGAGAGACTGAATGTTCTCATCCCAATGGCGGGTGCGGGATCACGATTCGCACAAGCGGGATACACCTTCCCCAAACCCCTGATTGATGTCAACGGTAAACCAATGATTCAAGTTGTTGTTGAGAATCTTGGTCTCGATGCCAACTACATCTTTGTTGTGCAGAAGGAACACAAGGAACGTTTTCATCTAGAAAACATGTTACCTCTCATTGCACCCAATTGTAAGATCGTAGAAGTTGATGGGATCACTGAAGGTGCAGCTTGTACTGCACTTCTCGCAAAGGAATACATCGACAATGATGCACCATTGTTCTTTGCAAACTCTGATCAGTACGTTGAGTGGGAACCTCTTCAGTTCATGTACGACATGCAAGAGACGGAGGCCGATGGAGGTATCGTCACATTCAAGGCGACACATCCCAAGTGGTCATTTGCAAGGGTCAATGACTTTGGGGTTGTCACGGAGGTTGCAGAAAAGAATCCTATCAGTGATAATGCAACCGTAGGTTACTACTATTGGAAACATGGTTCAGACTTTGTTAAGTACGCAGAACAGATGATCGAGAAAGATGTTCGAGTGAATGGAGAGTTCTATGTGTGTCCCGTATTCAATGAGGCCATTGGGGACAACAAAGAGATACGAACCCACACTGCAAAGGCAATGTGGGGATTGGGAACACCGGAAGATCTGGAATACTTCCTCAAGGAGAAATAATGTCACAACGTAATTATCTAGAGATGCAAAAGAAACAGTACGAGAGTGCGTCTGGTCGATGGTCATGGGCCGCTCGGGATTGGGTTGTCGGACAATACGACAAACAAAACGAGTGGAAAGATTATGACACCCATCTGTTCCCCGAAGGTGTTGGTGGTCTTGCACTGGAGTACGGTTGTGGACCAGCAAGGAACCTAGTTCGTTATCGCAAAAGATTCGATCGGATTGATGGTACTGATATCGCAAAGGGAAACATTCTCAAAGCAAAAGATAATCTGGAACGTCAAGGAATAGATCTACCAAGACTAGAAGTCTGTGACGGAAAGTCGATCCCCTTTGAAGATGACTACTATGATGTGGTGTTCAGTGTGATTTGTATGCAACACATATGCAGTTACAGTATTCGGGACAGTATCATAAGAGACACTTATCGTGTGTTGAAAGAGGGTGGTCACTATTGTTTCCAGATGGGTTATGGTGGCAAACTGGAAGGCCATCCTTGGTATGAGTATCGAGAAGATCGTCATGATGTCAAGGGCACAAATGGTAAACACGATGTGTCTATCACCGATGAAAACGAAGTGATTGATCATCTGAGCGAGATTGGATTTACGAACATCAACATCTCAATTCGTGATGCGATTACAGGCGACAATCACAAGAATTGGATATGGGTACAGTGTCAGAAATAAAAGTTGCAGTAGTCGTCACAGGCCTTGTTCGTGCAAAGAACTTGATGGGTGATGTGCGAAGGTACAATGCCATACAGAAAGAACGGTTTCCCAACTGCGACTTCTTCTACACGACGTGGGAGGATCAACGACCGATATTCGAAAAGAACTTTCCTAATGAAAAGTGTTTCTATTACCCTCAACCGGAGAACGCATATCATCCGTATCTGGACGTAAAACCCGAACACTACAATGAGATCACTGAGTTGTATGGCCCTCGTGTTACATGGGCTGAAGGATTGGATCACACTAGAAAAATTTGGACATCGCATCACGCAAAACAGATTCTCAACTACGCCTATATGTGTCGTGATATGCCACAAGATTACGATGTGCACATTAGAATACGGTTCGACAGTGTTATCAATAAGTTCCATCAATTTGACAAATACATAAAGAATGCGTATAATGAAGGTACTGTACATGGATTCGCGGTTACTCGTAAAAATGCATTCAACGAGTTCTACGAGTCGTCTACACCGAAACACAGATATTATATGTTAGATCAGTGTATCATACATCGCAGGGATGTGTTTGATACGCAGGCTGCAATCGATGCATTCAACGAGAAACGACTTCTTGCGGCAGAGTGGGGATGGTATCAGGCCCTCAGTCATCCGCATGGAGGCAATCACAAGAATCATCATGGTTTTATTAATATGGACGGAGATGTGTTACCTATGTTTATGATGGAGCATACGTGAAAAAACTAATACTACAACACTGGACCGGCCCGTTGGGGGAACTAGAAATACTCTCGAAGGCAAACATAGAAGAGTATGCAAAGTTCTGTGACGCAGACTACCACTTGATAAAGGGTAACGTGTTTAGGCCTCATCTATCAACACCATGTCAAAAGATGATAATGCTTGATCCCATGTTTGATGAGTATGACATGGTCGTGATGATGGATATCGACATGTTTACTCGTAAGGGTAACACCATGAACATCTTCAATGATGACACGGGGATTGGCCGTCACTACGGTATTCAACCCCATCTACGAAGAAACCTTTTCAATCGTTTCCCCCTGTTGGGTGATCCACGATATCCTTACTGGGGTGGGTCAATCTATCGTCTGTCTCTCGAAGTTCGTAAACGTCTACGCATTCACATGAACGATTATGAGATGGATCATTTTAATAACAATTATGAAGACGAAGGTATCATGCATCGTCTCGCAGTCAAGGCAAAGATGTCAGAAGAGGGTGCGTATCTAGATGATGACAAGTGGAATCGTTCATCGTTTGAAGAGAACGTAGAGGACGGATATATAATTCACGTAAGGAAGAAAATGAAGAACACACCAGGCCGTCCTTCTCCTAAACAGGATAAGATTCTCAACTATCGGAACTTGGTTGATAAAGGAATAATAGAATGAAGATTATGATTACCGGCATTGCCGGTTTTATTGGATACCACACTGCCATTCGTCTTAATGAGTTGGGTCATGAGGTGTGTGGATTTGACAACATGAATAGTTACTATGATCCTCAACTCAAGTGGGAACGTGCAAGGCAACTAAAAGAACATGACATAGATTTCCGAACGGGTGATCTAAACAACCCCGAACGTATGTATGAACTGGTTGGTTCATTTAAACCTGATCTTTGCATACACCTCGCCGCCATGGCCGGTGTGCGTTACTCGATGGATCATGCAGACGAATACATTCGAGTCAATGCATTGGGAACATTGCATCTGATTAATGCACTTGAAGCCTCCAAAATTCAGAACGTCATCTATGCATCTACTTCGTGTGTCATGCACGGTAACGAACTCCCTTGGGGTGAACCCGAATACCTGTATCCTCAGATCAATCCGTATGGTTATACCAAGGCAATCACAGAGTCACAGTTTCATATCTCCAAGATTCCAAACGCAGTGGGTCTACGGTTCTTCACGGTGTATGGCCCGTGGGGTCGACCAGACATGGCACTCTTTGATTTCACCAAGAACATTCTTGCAGGTAACCCGATTACTCTGTTCAACTATGGTGACATGAAGAGAGACTTTACCTATGTCGATGACATTGTGCAGGGTATTGAGTGTGTAATCAATAATATGACACCTCGTGATATGTACTCTATTGGCCGTGGTGAAGTAGTGGAACTACAACGTTTCGTTGATGCGATTCAGAAGTCTTTGGGTGTTGATGCCATCATCGAGTATGGACCCAAACACCCCGCAGACGCAAAAGAGACTGCGAGTGACACCACGAAGTTACAACGTATTGGGTATGCACCAAAGACATCGATCGAAGAGGGTGTGGATAATTTTGTGAAATGGTATCTGGAGTTTTATCATGGGAAGTAAGAATCTGATCTACCAATACTGGGACGGTAACGTAAGACCCAGCGCACAGTATGGATCAGACTGCATGAAGGCCTACGCAGAGAAGATCGGCGCAGACTATCTGTTTGATCGCAATGCAGGGTTTGGTCAGTCGCATAATCTTGGTCGAGTGTCACCCTACTACGGATGTTTCAAACCCGTGTTTGACGATGCGATCATTGATCAATACGACAAGGTCATGTTCTGTGACACTGACATCTTCCCATTAGAGAACTGTGATGAGAATATCTTTGACACCTTTACGGGTGAGTTAGGTATGGCCACAGAACCTCTCCAACCTGAGTATCGATATGATCAGAAGTTAAGTAAGCAGTGTAACGAGGGAACAGAGAATCGGTGGGCGAAGTTAGTCACAGACAAGTATGATTGTGAGTTACCCAAAGACGAAGTAGGACGATACAAGGTGTACAACTCCGGAGTTGTTCTTTATTCGAAAGAGGGTCTACGTAAGTGTCGTGAACAGTTTCAACCGTTTGGCGATTACGTCTTGATGTGCGAAAGTGACAATGTGATTCGGGGTAAGGTATATGGAACAGACCAAGGGTATCTACATGCCATGGCCACGTCAATGGATATCGACTTTGTTGAGTTAGACAACGAATGGAATCGATATATCACATGGTGTCCCTATGATGCGCCGGGTGGTTTCCAACGTCGTGCGGTAGATCCTCGTACAGAGAACACCAAGTTTGTGCACATCCAGATGCGAGGTGCAGACAACCAATCCAATGAATGGCATTGGACAATTGCAAACAAACCAAAAGAGGAATGGATGCAGATGAACAACGGGGTCTTTATCATATGAGAATCTACTGTCTAGGGATGTCGCGAACAGGGACAACAACGTTTACGGATTACCTTGCAAACTATGGCTTAAATGTGATACACTATCCTTCACAGATGCAATTGATGGGTGGTGCTGGGGATGGTGCATCTGACATTCCCGTCATACCTGTATACAAGGATCTCGATAAAATGTTTCGGGATGCGAAGTTTGTATACCTGACTCGTGAGAATTGGGTTGATGCAGTCGAACCTTACTTTCTACGTAAGACCGGCCGCAACTACGGAAGTGCAACGACGGTGTTACGTGAACAGGTATATGGTTCTGTACTATGGGATCGACAAAAGTATGGTGACGCATACAAACGTCACGATTATGATGTTCGAGAATACTTCATGGGTCGTGATAACTTTTTGGAAATGGATCTTGTCGGGGGTGAGTCTCCGCAACGTCTAAATGATTTTTTGGGATTACCAGATTGGGGATTGGATTTTCCTAAATCTAATTCGCGAGAGAAGACTTGGAACAAATGAAAGCATACGTTATAACATTGACTGACGACAACGATTCGATACAGGGTGCAAGAACACTGGTTGAATCTGCCAAGAAGCATGAGAACACATTTAATATCCACACGTTCGATGCTGTGACACCCGAACAAGTAGACACGTTGATGAAACACTGGGATCTGCGGTGGAACTGGCCATGGGATACGGGTGATATCGACTTGCAGTCCGGTATCTTCAAACAGGCGTATCTAACCTCAAACAAGAATCGACGCATTGCATGTTTTCTTTCTCATTACAAACTATGGCAAGAATGTGCATCCACAAACCAATCCTTGATGATCTTTGAACACGACGCAATCATTCTCAAAAAGATGTTGTGGGAGAAGTTGGAAGACTGTGGATTTCAGGTCATAGGATTGAATGATCCCCGACGTGCCACACGTAAGTCTGAAGTATATCATGAAGCTGTACAGAAACAGGATGGGTTCTGTGTTGCAGCCCCGAAGATCGACTTAGATAACATTGCTCAGGGTCTCGCCGGAAACTCTGCATACTACATCAAACCCGAAGGTGCAAAGAAACTAATCGAACTTGTTGATGAGTATGGGGCATGGCCTAATGATGCAATCATGTGTCGTCAACTAATGCCTAGACGTTTGGGACAGGTCAAGAATTACATGACCACTATCCAACGAATGGTTTCAACGACGACGAACTAATGCGAGTTGCGGTTGCAGTGGGTGGTCAACTCCGCATGTCAGATGATATGTTGAGATTGACATATGATCTATGGAGAGATGCATTCCCAACCGCAGATATAATCCTTGCTGTGTGGTCTCAAGACTATGCAGAACGATCTGAGATAGTTGATTCCTTTGATGCTAAGGTAGAGATTATTGAAGAGTATGACATTCACTACCATCCATACGAAGAGAATCGTGACGTGGTCGACACTTGGAACTTCAAGAAGAAATTGTTGTTCCCTAATCCCACGCGACACCTTCATCAAACAAAACAGATTCTTAATCACAACAAGCTGATGAAGAAGTATGGTTCGGATTACGATGTGGTTGTTCGAACACGATTCGACTCTATCACAAGTCCGGTACAAAACTTCGAACCTTATCTTCGAGACTGTTATGAGAACGGAACTGTCATATCCATACAGGACATGTCTGCTGTCAAGAAAAAGAGAAAGTTCTTTTCGATATATAATCTACACAATCCACGAGCAGATCAGTACATGGTGTTTGATGGTGGTCTGGTTATACATTCCGTTGATCGATGGAAACCAGATTTAGTGGAACACCTACATAATACCAAGAAGTTACTTGCTGCAGAGTTTGGATGGTGGCAAGTATTGGTAGGTGATAGAGACGTGGCCTACAAGATATATGATGGTGGTGCACAACTTACAAGGTGTGTCAAGAAGACTGACATACAATTAACCAAAGAATGGATGAATAAATGAAATCCTTTGTAATTACAATCATGGATATGCCGGAGTCGGTCAAGGCCGCGAAACGATGTATTGCTTCAATGCCTGAGTTCAATGTGCAGATGTTTAAGGCAGTCACTCCCAAAGACAATCCCGAAAAGATGATGAAACAAAAGGGGATCGACAACTCGTGGTTCCTTGGGTTGGATCAGGGAAAGTTCTCTCGTATGCATCGGTGTCAGGCCGCATTCTTGTCACACCATACTCTTTGGGAGTGGTGTGCAAACAACAATGAAGAAGTGCAGATCTTCGAACACGATGCGGTTCGGGTTGGTAATCTGCCCATGCATATCGAACATCGTGGTACAATAACAATCGGTCAACCAAGTTACGGGGAGTACCACGTACCTCGACACATCGGTGTGCAACGATTGATGCACAAACAATACTTTGGGGGTGCACACGCATATAGAATGAAACCCAAGGCAGCTCGTTCTATCATTGCACATGCACGGGAGTACGCCTGTGCGACAGATGTGTTTTTGAGAAACGAATTTTTTCCGTGGTTAGAAGAGTACTATCCCTGGCCTGTTATTGTGAAAGACACGTTCTCAACTATTCAGAATGAAGGTGGGTGTTCGGCAAAACACGGATATGATAAGGAAACGTACAAGTTGTTATGAGTATTACAGTGTGTTGTGTTCTCTGGGGAGACAAATTTGGTGTGGAGTATGTACACAATCTCAAGGCCGCGGTATCGAGAAACACTACCGTACCACATGAGTTTGTGTGCCTATCGGATCGCAAGATAGAAGGTGTGAAGACAAAACTGTTGAAGCCTGGATATACGGGATGGTGGAACAAACTCCAACTGTTTGATGGTGAGATCAAGGGTCGTATCGTCTATCTGGATCTAGACACCATCATCACATCCAGTATCGATTGGTTGATGAACTACTCAGGTAACTTTGCTGGCATTGAGGATCTGGGTGTTGCGAATCAACATCAACAACACCTCAAGGGTGTGTTACAGTCCGGTGTGTTGGCGTGGAGAAGTGAAGCAATGGACTACGTCTGGTTTGAGTTTTCTTTCAATAAGAATACCGTTGTGAATCAGTTTCGGGGTGACGGTGAGTATCTAAATTCAGTGGTGAAACGTCGAGACCTATTACAACAACTCTACCCCAAGAAAATACAGTCATATAAGTACGAGGTGTACCCTCAAAGATTAGATAGTACATCGATCATCTGTTTTCATGGACGACCTAGTATCATACAGGCGATGAATGAGTCAGTGACGACACCGATGAGAACGTATTGGCCACAAGAGTGGGTGAAGGATTATTGGAATGCCAACGAAAGTAATTAATATTTTAGGTAACGGAGACCGAGCACATTACTGGAACCAACATGACCGTAAGGGAATGAATCTTCTGTGTAACATGCCTCCGTTCGATGTAGATCCTAAGACTGTGTTTGGAACAGTCATGGTTGATTTTAAGATGATGATGGCCTTGACTGAAGGTTCAATCGCACTAAATCAATATCAATGGATTTTGGGTACCCGCCCCCGTATCTGGATGTATGAACGATCTGCATTCCATCTCAAGTATGCACCCAATGTGCGGGAGTTCTATACCCACGTTCCTAAGTATGCTGGTAATGCAACCAACTTTAATTGTGGTCACATGGCAACGCACTATGCAGCTGCACGTCATAAAGCAGATGAGATCCATATGTTCGGGTTCGACACTTTGTTTGATTTTAACATGAGGAGTTACACCGACGTTGTCTTGTCTAGTGATCGATCACAAGTCAACAACTATCGACTACTGAACAACTGGAGACCAATCTGGAGAGATATCTTCCGTGAGTTCAAGAACACCAAGTTTGTTTTGCACCACAATCACGACAATCTAAAGATCCCTGTACTTGACAATGTTGAAGTAAAGGTGTATGATGAGGGTAAGCTATCAAAAACACAACTGAAAGAGGATGTGTCTGATATTAGTGATGGCCGAGGTATGGAAGTGCCAATTGACACTGCACCATTAAATCGTAAACAAAGGCGTGCACAAGAAGCATTGCAACGCAAGGCAAAATAATGGTACAACGAAAACGACACATCGCCAAGGCGTTCAGTTGGAGAGTAGTTGGTACACTTGACACATTTGTGTTGGGTTGGTTATTCACTGGATCTGCGACCATTGGTGCAGCGATTGGTGGTGCAGAAGTCATCACCAAAACGTTTTTATATTATTTCCACGAACGTGCGTGGTACAAGTACATTAAGTTTGGATTGAAAGATGTTTGAACATGTAGGGATCGATCTGGGTTACGAAGACTTAGAGGCAATCACAACTGACAAGGGTAGACGGTATGTCATGGCAGACGGATCGCACTACCCATCGATTACAACCGTTCTATCGATACTGAGTGAAGATGGTATCGCTGCATGGAGAAAGAGAGTTGGACACGAAGAAGCTGACAAGATATCTTTCAGGGCCTCTACACGAGGGACCGCTGTACACGAAATTATTGAGAGATATATCGACAACAAAGAAGACTATCGTGACGGTTTCATGCCTAACGTTGTTTCTGATTTTTTCTCCATCAAACCCATACTGGATTCACGGATTGGAAAGGTGTACGCTCAAGAAGTCCCGCTTTACTCTGACTACCTTGGTGTTGCGGGGAGAGTCGACTGCGTAGCCGAGTTCGATGGTCAACTGTCCATCATTGACTTTAAGACTAGTCGTCGATTCAAGTCTCGAAATCATGTCACGAACTATTTTCAACAAGAAGCCTTCTATGCAATTGCATGGGAAGAGAGAACGGGTATTCCCATTACACAGTTAGTTACACTGATTGTGGTAGATGACGGATCAACGCAAGTATTTGTTGAACACCGTGATGACTGGGCCGGAGAGTTGCAGCAAACAATAGAGAAGTATAATGAAAGACAGTATCCAGCAGATTCATGATGAAGTAGAGAACATGCCGTTCTCTCAACGACTCGCGACTGGTGAGTTGACGGATGGACAGATTATTGCATACATGCAGAATCAATACTTTATCTTTCAGTCAATGGAAGGATCGTTGAACGATGTGCCTCACCAATCACTCCGACGATGTAGAAAGATACGTGAATGTATCTCAGAGATGGGAGAAGAGATTGACGGTAAGTGGATGACAAAGGCCGTTCAGGATTACATCAACTACATTATTGGTGCAGAAGACTATCGTGAGAAGTGGATGTCACACGTCTATCTCAACTATATGGCCATGATGATGGGTGGTTCAATCCTTACAGAAAAGAATCCAGAAATGACGTGGATGTGGCATTTCGATGACCGTAAAGAATGTATCAAGGCAATCCGTGCAGAAGAAATCGATTGGGATCAAGTGCACGAAGGGTTTAAGTATCATCGTAGGATGTTAGAGGAACTAAACCATGTGGAATAATTTTATCGAACTTCAACGTGAACTGACAAGGATCTTCACATACTACTGTGAGAACCCAACACCAGACCACAACGAAGAACTGGGTCACTACAACTTCTATTGGAAGAATAAGAGGTTGGAACTGGGCCATATCAGTGTAGTCGATAAGAGAGATTCGCATGGTATTTGGATGATGCACTGTAACGCATATGCTCGTGCACATTATCCTATGCCGATCTACGGGTTCGATGTGGTATGTTCTAAAAAGAAAGTTACCGGATGTTTCCACGATCTGTCTCCCACGGGTTACAACGATATGATCATGCCTCGCAAGGAGGTGAAACGGGAAAGAACATTACCCGAATGGGCGGTAGAGATCTTCTCAGAAAACATGTTGGCGGCAGGTAACGTTACTGAAGAAGACGAATGCCTTGAATATGCAATGATGGGTATGGACAGTCTCGAAGCATGGTTCCTCAGAAGTGAGGCCTTGAAACCCATTGTCCCCGCAGTGAAGTACATTGGTCGTCGATCAAAGTACTGTCAGAACCAGTTGATGAATCCTCACAGTTTCAAGGTGATGGAGAATCTTGGGTTTCCGTCTGACTATCTTACTGAGTTTAAGACTTCTAAACAGTTTCCCTTCTAATCGATTTTTCCGATCGTTTTTAAAAAGTTTTACAAATTTTTCCATGAAAAAAGTGTTGACGGGCCCGCCAATCCATGAGATAATTACTACGTAATTTGAGATGAGGAATTGAGACATGGCACGAATTATCTACCAAACTGAGTACGAAATCGCAGAGATGCAGACTGCGGGTATTGACTTCAACCAAGCCCTTCGAATCATCAAGGGTTTCATGGGTACTGAAGATACTCTTGACGCTCTTCAAGGTTTTGAGAAGCGTTACGCGAAAGCGGAAGTTGATGCTCTTGAGACTGACGACTACGATTTCGACCACGAGTGGAGATACGAAGTCTACGCTTACAACCTTCTGGTTGAAGGTTTCGGTAAATTGTTTGCGCCTAAGGAGGCATAATCATGTTGAAGTTTGAAGGTGTTGCGAAGGTCGGTGAGTTCATCAAGGCGATGGATTTCCGTCCCCGCGAAGGTGTCGAAGATTCGTTTGTGATTGGTAAAGTTCTTCGTCATGCGCCGGCCCGTTGTGGTTACTACATCGAGTGTCGTTTCGACACCGAAGGTCAACGAGTCGGAGAAGAGGTTTTCGTCCCGTTCGGATTGTCGCCTTTCGCTGAGTGGGACGATCGTGTTCAGTATGTGAATGACGGTGCGATGCGTATGATTACTACTGGTCGGTAGTGTTTAAGATGGGGTGGATGCTTGCGAAGATTCCGAATGACAGGTATGTGGCACCCCCCATCATTTTTCGGAGTGTAGCACAGTTTGGTAGTGCACCTGCTTTGGGAGCAGGGGGTCGTTGGTTCGAATCCAGCCACTCCGACCACTATTCACGAGATGAATTATGACTATTCACCAAAAAAATGAGCAAAGTGTTGACATTTGTCGCCACCTATGAGATAATGTCTTTGTTGTTTGGGGAGATCTGGTCTCCCGACTAGGAACCTTCGGGTTCACTGCTTGCCCTTCTCTCTCTCTCTTCGGGCATCTGGCGTCGGGAATAGGAACTTCGGGTTCACTGCTTCTCCCCCTCTTTTTTCTCTTTGGAGTTTATATTATGTCTGACCAATCTATCCGCATTATCTTCGCTACTCAGTATCTTGAGAACTATGGCGCCCATGATTGGGACGGTGAGGGTGAGTGCCCTCAGTATTGGAAGCCCAAGGGTGGTGCAACCTATATCGTTGCTTGCACTCCCGAGCAGCTCGCGGATGTCGAGTGGTACAATGCCGTCGAGAATGGCATTGCCAAGCGCAATGACTACGAGCAGGAGTACATCCTCGATGTCAAGGTGGTCGATGCCATCGACTTCGTGGAGTCTGACTATGTCGACTTCTGGGAAGCTCCCATCAACGTTCACGTCTCTATCGGTGGCGACTTGTTGATGGAGCAAAACGCTCTCAACTTTGAGAACCAAGTGTGCGGTACTCGCCGCTGGGTTCAGAATGGCGAAGAGGGTCAGATCGGTACTACGACTTTTCAAGAGTTCGAGCCTGTCACTGTCGAGTGGCGTCTTGAGAAAGAAATGGAAATGCATGGGATAGCAGTATAATGTTGAATGATTTGAAAGAGATGTTAGAGTCTCATGATTGGTACTATACATACTCAGATGACCAGCGGTATTACAAACGCGGTATGGTCGAACGAGATAGAATCAATGCTGAGATTGATAGACTCACTGTCGAAGGTTTCCGGTCTGAGGCCTGTGCGCTGTACAATGAGTTGAAACCTGCTGACTTTTTTGAGAAGGAGTAGTCATGTATCCAAGGCGTAAACTTAAAGAAGGTGAATCGTGGAGTGACTATCTTAGAAAGATAGAGGACGCATATTACTCATATCACGGGCAGTATGGTCATACATTGAGCGCTTGTGGTCAGTATAATGCTGACCGAAACACTACTATGTACGAAATTGGTAGAGATGATTGGGGTGAAATACTCTATGTTCAGAGGAAAGTGGCGTTAGAAAAGGCGAAGGTATCATGGTAAAAGATAAGTACAAAGAGTACTACATGAACATTGCAATGGACACCGCTCAATTGTCCACAGCGATCAAAAAGAAAGTAGGTGCGGTTGTCGTCAAGGATGATCGCATCATCTCTGTAGGCTACAATGGCACCCCTTCTGGATGGGATAATGCTTGTGAGTATTGGGAAGCCTACCCCGAAGTTAAATGGGATGTTGCTGGTGCAGACTTAGACATTTATGGGGAGTATAAAACCAAACCCGAAGTTCTACACGCAGAGGCGAATGCAATCACCAAACTCGCACGGTCTACTGAGTCTGGAGAGGGTGCAACGTTATTCTGTACAGCGATGCCTTGTATCGAGTGTGGAAAGTTGATACACCAGACAGGTATAAATACTGTATACTACAGTGAGGATTATGAATCCTCGAAGGGTAGTGGTAAAGACTTTTTAATTAAGTGTGGTATCAAAGTAGAGAAAATCTAAGGAGAATTCTCATGGAATGGTTAATTTTAGCGTTAGTAGTAGGCGCAGGTGCGATCTGGTGGAAAGGACGCGAAGCTCGTCGTTCAGACGGTGCTGGTGGTTCTGGATCAGGTAACGGCGGTAGCGACCTGAAGTAATGAACTCCCGTCTGTTATTGAAGTATGTTATCGTAATGCCCATCGCATTTGTTTGGGATTTGATTTACATGATCATATCTGGGATTTACGATCTTGCTACATGGATCGATCGTCGGGGTGAAAAATTTCTCGACAAACATTTCTCATAAAAAACGGGCCCCGCAATGGGGCCTCATCTTGACTTAACAATTTTTTTATTGTACACTATACGTTATGAATATCTTTTATCTTGATCCAGATCCAATCATTTGTGCAGAACAACACTGTGATGCACATGCCAGTAAAATGTGTGTCGAGTATGCACAGTTACTTTCTACTACACATCGTGTGGTTGATGGTGACTACTACATCGGCCGTACAACCAAGGGGCATCGTATCAAACGATACTTTCACCCCGATGCACTCATGAACCATGAACTGTACAAGGCGTGTCATGTCAATCACCCGTCCGCAATCTGGGTTCGTCAGTCTGCCGCAAACTACAATTGGTTGTACGAACTCTGGGCGAACCTTTGCACCGAGTATACATATCGTTACGGCCGTACACACGAGTCGTGGCGTAAACTGGAGTATCATCTTTTATTGCCGCCTATGCAGATCAGTGACAGTGAGTTCACTCAACCTACACCGGCAATGAAACAATATCCGGAATGTATCGTCGAAGGGGATTCGATACAATCCTATCGCAACTTCTATTGGGCAGACAAACGTGAGTTTGCTCGATGGACTAAACGAGACAAACCTGAATGGTGGAACGAATATGAACGGGAAGGGAGACAAACCGCGACCATTAGCGGTTGATCACAAAACATTCTCCGACAACTGGGATAAGATCTTTGAGTCAGAGAATCCATTAGAGAGACCTTTCGATATGTGGCGTCACGAGTGTGCGAAAGAACGTGCAACGATGCTAGTAGAGAAAGGTAAGGCCTGTAACTGGTGCGGATTGTTTGAAGATGGCAGCTCGGATTAAGAAAAAGTTTACTGCAAAGAAGAAAACAACACTGGTACCCGAACCTAAGTGGGATCGTCTACGTAAAGCAAAAACCGAACAGGATCGGTACAACGCTTTTCTTTCGGTCGAAGATTATGTACACTATGAAGTGACTGATCGTGAATATCTTCATTCGATGAAGAAGTGGGTTCGAGACCATAGTGGTTGGAAAGTTGATTTGACAACACTACCCGACCCCTATCTTCTTGCGTTTGCGAAACAGGGTTGGAAGTACTTCCAATTGGGATATATGCCCGAACGTGTGGCCGAGTCTCTGCGGGACAACCTTCTACCTTTGTATCAACGTGGGGCAGAACTACGTGAAAAGATTTTCACGGAACCCACGATGCACCCGTCTGTCGTAGAGTTGGAGTCGGATCACAAACTACACCCCGACAAGGTGAAGACGTGGATCAGTGCATGGAAGGGTAACAAGGACATAGACTCGAAACGTTATGTGTCGAACATGCAGACCTATTTACGAACAGGTATATGGTTGGATGCATGTTATGGATTGAACCGTGAATACAAGTCAGTGCCTATCTGTATTGCTGTTGCATACGATCAGGAAGGCTTTGCGAAACGAACGAAGGGTGTCTACTACCCCGATTTAGGAATGGTATGGAAATAAAAGAAGATCAACTTAAAAACCTTGTTATGACCAAAAAGAAGTTTCAAGGATTGGTGGAAGAGACTGTGCGAGATCTGGCCTTGAACTACCTTGATGCAATCATCCACTTGTGTGATAAGTACAAACTGGAACCCGAAGATGCCAAGAAGTATATCAGTCCGGTCATCAAGGACAAACTCGAAGCCGATGCCATGCGTCTGCGATACATTCAGGGTGGTGATTCGGTTCTTCCCCTTTGACTAAACGACGTGCGTTACTGACCTATGGCGACAACAACGCCGCACCACCAATCGAACTGCCTGACACGAAACTGTTTCAGTCAGAACGAGGGTCACTCGCACGTAATTATTTCGAGAACAAACTAGAGTTGCTGAATCAAGAGTATCAGAATCTAGTGGAACTCTCGAAGATAAACGAATACCTGTACAACGCATCGTACAACTTTGTCCCCCGTGTTGGGGTGGCTTACCACCTTTACCTTATCGAAGGTAAATCGATTCTGAGTCTGATTGAACCACACCAGTGGGACAAAGAGTGCTTGGGATCTTATGTGTATACGGCCGATTCTGTTTGGAAACCGCTTGAAAACTCCGAATAGTTTTGGTACTATATACTATGTCACGTATACAGTGACGACAAACAAACTAGAAACTATACAGAGGAAACTCATATGTCATTCGCTAATCTAAAGCGCAACCGTAACACCATCGCCGATCTGGTCGCATCGGCAAACCCCGAAACTAAGAAGGACAAGTCATCCTATGTCGATGAACGCCAGTGGAAACCCACGGTAGACAAGGCAGGGAATGGTTATGCCGTGGTTCGATTCTTGCCAGGCAAGGATGGTAACATGGAATTTGTCCGTTACTGGGATCACGGGTTCAAAGGCCCAACTGGTCAATGGTACATCGAGAAGTCTCTGACTTCTATCGGTCAACAAGACCCTGTATCAGAGATGAACAGTAAGTTGTGGGCGACAGAGAATGATGAAGACCGTGCACTAGTGCGTGAGCGCAAGCGTCGTCTACACTATGTCGCAAACATCCTTGTGGAGTCAGATCCATCTAACCCTGAGAACGAAGGTAAGGTATTCCTTTACACTTTCGGTAAGAAGATCTTCGATAAGATCATGGATCAGATGCAACCACAGTTCCAAGACGAAGAACCAGTAAATCCATTCGATTTCTGGGAAGGTGCTTCATTCAAGTTGAAGATCCGTAATGTCGAAGGCTATCGCAACTATGATAAGTCAGAGTTTGCATCACCCGCTCCACTATCGAACGATGATGATGAACTTGAGAGGATCTACAACGGTCTGTATGATCTGAACGAGTTTACTGATCCGTCGAACTACAAGACTTATGATGAGTTGGAACAACGTCTTCACTTGGTTTTGGGTCAGATTGAGACGCCTCGGTCAACGTCTCAACAAGTTCAGATGGAAACTGTACGTGAGGCAGCGCCAATGAAATCGACGCCTGCCCCAGAACCTCGATCAGTTTCCACAGACGACGATGAAGAAGACACAATGTCTTTCTTCTCCAAGTTGGCTGCTGAGGACTAACCTGCATAAGCGCTCGCTCGTGTGCGGTTGTCATTTGTTGGTGACGGCATCGAGCGAGAACTTCCCACAGTGTTTTGAGTATTATTCGTTTGAGCTGAACTCACAGAGTTATCCTGTATTACTACAGTGTTAGCCTGTGAGTTTCCTGCATTTGAAACACTCTCTTGATTAATCGCATTCGTGACTGTACTAGAGTTGTT
>Ga0099849_1000034_pt1 | contig 46674 bp, 60 predicted proteins | sample CB_VirMetaG_4_FD_78177 | JGI IMG/M metagenome (GOLD analysis project Ga0099849, IMG submission 78177) | Freshwater to marine saline gradient viral communities from Chesapeake Bay - CB_1508_1M Viral MetaG | ecosystem: Environmental > Aquatic > Marine > Coastal | place: USA: Chesapeake Bay... | reverse complement strand
GTAGAAGCCGACCGGGCGCTTGCCGATGTGCTTGTTGAGGGACTGGATGTGCTTACGCAGTTTTTCGATGTTCATTGGTTTCTCCACTAGGGTTTTCTTGCATATCCTGGGTCAGGCCCAGAGGGTCGGGGAATTACTCCCCGACCGGCACGAGGCGGTCATGCGCCATGTCAGACTGGCATACAGGGCAGGACACACCACCGACCTCGTCTATGGCGAATTGCAGATGCTTGCGGGTTGTGCGGAAAGCAAAGCCGCAGTCAGCGTCGCTGCACAAAGCCTTCATCATGCGGGTGGACTGCTTCTTGATTTTGGTCACGTCCAGCGACTCATGCGGGTAGGTGTTGCAGTAGTCACCGCCGGGTACATCGACTTTGAGAATCACGCGCCGGTCTTCCACAATTTTGTGGATGTAGCGCATGGCGTCCCAGACAGCCTGTCGGGCGTCTTCGGCGTTGTCGATGGTGGGATTGATGAACACTTCCCACTTGCCACCCGTGGACTGGTCCGGTGTGTAGACCTTGGCGTTCTGCTTGCCGCCCCGGCAGTTGTAGCCGAATCCGCAGGACAGTTTCACGTCAGCCTTGACGAAGCCGACACTGTGCCAGACTTGGCGCGACAGTGTGCATTCATGGTTTGAGGCCCAGTACATCAGGTCATCAAATGTGGCTTGCAGCCACTCTTCACGGTTTTGCATTGGTTTTTTCTCCATTAGGGTTACGGTATTGGCTACCGCGACCGGGACCATGACGGCCCCGGTTTCGGCCCCAGCCACAGGGCCATCATCAGGCGGTTTCGTACTCCGAATAGGACCGGAGGACGTTCTTGATTTGGGCCTCAAAGACCTTCATCGCACCGTCGAGGGTGCCGCACATGTCGTGCGTGTCATTGATGGCCGGGACGCGGAAGATAGTGTCGCCGTCGAACATGCGGAGCGGGTACTGGTCAGCGGAGCCGTAGCTCGAACCCCAGCCGCCCATCGCGCGACCGCAGCTTGCCCACATGTCGGCAAACTGTTCCTTGACGCGCCAGTGAATGCGGCGGTGCATGGATGCGTGAGCCAGCGCAAAGGCAAGGCCGGGATAGTCGAACGGCTGGTCTGATTCCTTGACCCGCACCCTGACGCTGCATTCCTTGCCGCTAGCGTCGGTGCAGAAACCCATCCAGATTTCGCAGCGGATGCCCTCGGCTTCGATGCATTCGACATAAGCCAGAAGCGCCGCGCCGTAATTCATAATCTGGTCTGCCTTCACACCAGCATGGCGGGAGCCGTCCACCACCAGTCGCAGGACCGATGGCTTGGTGACCTCGTCGTATTGCATCATGCAGTCAGGCATGCCAGCGCAATACATTGGCACGTTAGGGCTGAACCCGGCCACGTCATGCAGCACCTCGCGTATAGGCGCACGGTCCAGACGCTGGATGCCGCTGTCGGTCAGCGCGGCCAGTTTGACCATGCCGTCATGCCAGCCGTTGATGGCAAGGTCTGCGGCCTCGTCATAGGACGCCGTGCCGGTAAACTTGGTGCGCTTGGCGTTTTGTTCCTCGCTCACGGTAAATTTAGTCTGTTCGCGTGGCATGTTGCGGACAGCCACCATGTCGCGGACGTTGTCGAACTCGACGTGGACCTCGTTGCCGGTTTGTTTCAAGATTCGCATAGCGAAACCTCCACTAGGGTTGTGTAAACAGGGATAGCTTTCCCAGACGATGACCGGGTGCCGGTCACCGTTTCGGCTGGTAGCAAGCCAGCCTCGTCAGTGGGATTACATCGCCGCCTTGACCTTGTTGACGATGTCAGGCGACAGGCCCTTCCAGATGGTGGCGTCCTCGACACGGTCACGCGACAGGCCAGCGGCCAGTCCTTTGCAACCGTTGATGATGGCGCGGGTGCCGACAACGTGCTTGGTGGCCGTCTTCTCGACAGCGCGGCGGACGTTGTGGACATATTCAACCCAGCCGGGGTTGGCCTCGCCCAGTTTGAACTCCAGCCCAGTGTCGTAATCGCCAGGGACCGCAACAAACCGGTCCAGCGACGCGCCGTCCAGTTGATTGCGTCCGGCATAGACACGGTCAGCGCCCCGGCCATAGGTGTTGGCCGCAGCCAAGCATACGAAATCCGGGTGGCGCTCAACCGAACCGTCTGGGAAATCATGGTGGCCGTTGGCCAGCGCTGCGTTGAACGCCACAATGGCCTGAGGGTGCGAGGCGTCGATTTCATCGAACAGGAAGACGCCGCCGTTCTCGTAGGCGTCGCGGAACGATGTGCGGACATAGTTGCCGTTGGCGTCCATGTAGCCGTTCAGTTTGAACACGTTATCGACAGCGCCGGTGAAATAGAACTCCCGGCCCAGTGCCTTGGCAATGTGCATCCCGGCGGTGGTCTTGCCGGAACCGGCAGGGCCAACCATCAGCGGGTGGCAACCAGCGTTCACCCATGTCAGCAATTCCGCCAGCGCCGGGTGTGCCATGTCGATTTTCTCGACGCCAGCCGGTGCGCGGTATTCGAGGGTGACCACCTTGTGCTGCACGGTCTCGGCTTTGGCCATTTCGTCAGCGACAATGGCGCGGACCTGTTCAGCATCGACGGCACCGCCAGCCAACTTGCCAATCAGGCTTGCCAATTGCTCGGCATCATCACCGGACACGCGAACCGCTGCCGGTTCAGCCGGGACCGGCTCAAGTTGCGGCGGGGTCACGGTTGGGGCTGTGCCTTCGCCGTATCCCTCGGACACGACGATGGCGTCCAGATTCGTCATGGCGTCGCGCAGGTCTTCGAGGCTGCGGTCCGGCTTCATGTCCGCCGACGTGAAGCGGTGGCCGTCGCTGGTTTGCAGCGCCTTGGCAATCGGCGTGGCCTCGGCGAGGTCCAGCCCGGTGAACTTGCGAATCTGACCGTTCAGCAGGACGGTCTTGTTGGTGGCATTCGACAGAGTGATTTCTGTAAGCATTGGTTGGTCTCCATTAGGGTTTGTGTTTCGGTGCTGCCGCACCCAAGGCCGCACTATGCGGCTCATCAGCAACCCGGCGTCAGGGTTGGACACAAGGACCGGCGTGGCGCATCTGGGCCAATTCATGGCCGGTCCTGTCAGTGTTTGTGTTTGCTTACCTTCCCGCATGTCTCCATGCCGGTCTTATCGCCGCCTACAATCTCAGCGTTTCGCGTGCCGCCCCAGCAAGGCCAGCCCTGTGTCGGACTGACCCCATACGCCGCCGGGGGGGGAAGGTGACTGCGTCGTGTGCTTTGGGGGGCAGCAGAGCCGGGCGTGGGTACCAACATCGCGACGCTCCCGGTAGGCCGGTCTCCGGCGCGGCTGCCAGCCGCTGGGGAGCGTCGTCGCCGTGGCGGTCAGGGCCTGTCTGGGTGGCGACAACTCCGTTGATGGGCCAGAACGTGAGATGCTGTCAACCCTTTTATTTCGTATCGTGTCTCTTTTTCTTGCATACCCCGGTAGGCCCGACAGGGCCGTGGCCCTTGCTGTTCAAGCATCACAGGCCGTTTACACGGTAGAATGGGTAACAACCCAGTAGAGGGGCCAGTAAGAGGGAAATAGAGACATGACCACCCGAAACGACCATGGTTTGACGGTTAAACAAGAGCGATTCGTTCAGGCCTATGTCAGGACCGGAAAGGCAAGCGAAGCCTACCGTGAATCGTATGACGCCGAAAAGATGAAGCCAGCCACCGTCTGGACCGAAGCCAGCCTATTGCTCGACAACCCAAAGGTCGCCGCGAGGGTGGAACGGCTAAACGCCGAGATTGAGAAGAAAAACCGCCTGAATGGGGACAAACTCAGGGAAACCGTCAGGACACAGCTGCTGCATGAGGCCCAGACAGCCGAAACCGCCAGCGCTCGCATTGCTGCCCTGAAACTGTTGGGTGAATTGACCGATGTTCAGGCCTTTGGACCGCAACGTATTGAAACAGAACAGAAAATCACGACTGCACAACAGGCTGCGGACCAGCTAGACGACGCACTGGCAGCAGCACTGACCGACCCAAACGTAGTCCAACTGTTTGAAAAGTAACGGTTTGTGTCCCCTAGAGGAGGGGAGTCGGAGAAAAACGGCCCGGAGGTGGCGCGAAAAGAATCAGAAGGTGTCGCGGGTGGGGACCCCCTGCACGGACACGCGCACACACACGCGTATACATACTATTACACACCAACAATTACCCAAAAATCCTGAGAGGTATGGCCGTTTTCCTGCCTCTACCCCCTAAAAACGGGTCAAGTGCGCTTGGGTCCCATACCCCCCATAGGTATTTCCTGCGTATTTTTCGCAAGTATGCAAGAATATTTCCTACTTTTGACAAATAAATAGAGATGTTCTATCTTTGTTCCTGACTTATCGGCGGTGCAAGTCGAGAAGTCTGGTCCAGAGGGGCAGGGTCGTCGCTACCCACCAGCCCTGCCCCTCGTTTCTAGGGGGTTATATGTGGTGTTTTTTGGATGAAGGCAGTCTGAAGGTAGATGTCTCCCTTGCCGGGGAGTGGTTTGCCGAGGCTGTAGACCAGTTAATCCACGCTGACGTGGATGAAGACGACGTTCCCTTCCTTTTATTCCTGTGCGGTGCCGAAGCGGCGCTGAGAACGCAGGAGCAGAGAGATGAGGTGCTTCACTGATGGGCCGTCCACACGTCATTAACGAGCCGAGGAGGACGTACAACCTCCTCTTTAGTGTCCGCGACTACGAGAAGCTGCGGAAAATTAGTCACGAACTGAGCAAGGCGAATGGGTTTCATGTGTCCATCGCGCATCTCATTCGAGAGGGAGCGAAGTCGGTAATTGCGTTCTACGAGGAAGAGAAAAAGTGACCCGAAGGTTAGCAGGGCCACCGAGTGGCTTACATGCGCCGGTTGCGGAGAGCGGTTCCAAGCCCGTGATAACGACTGGGTCGCACTCGCGACAGGAGCGTTTGTCCACCACGGTGGTCGATGGGGGAAGAGTTGCCATGACGCCTATTCAGCAGAGTACCGAAAGCAGTCCGAAGCAGGAGCGCCACGAGGAGTACATGCGGAGGCGCAAGCGGGAGGAGAAGCGGCGGCTGAAGGCTCAACGCGCCTACGAGAAAGCCAAGAGGAGTTCCTCGAAAGAGTGTGGGGATGAGCGTCGTCGTCAGGCAGACCTCCAGTCTGACGCGCTCGAACAGGCTGGCAAGGAAGCATACGGCTATGTGGACATGGTCAACAGTCCCTCCCACTACAACCAGTCCGGCATTGAGTGCATCGACGCGATTGAGGCCATGACCGGCGACGGCTTCGAGTACCACCTCCAAGCGACATCCGTAAAATACATCTGGCGCTACCGCTACAAGGGCAAGCCGCTGGAGGACCTGAAGAAGGCGCGTTGGTACTTGGACAAGCTCATCGGCCAGTACGAGGACTGACATGCAGCACAACTCGGATTTCAGGTACGACCTAAAGCGCGGCCAAGAAGCCGAGGAGTGGTTCGCTGGCATGCTGACCTCAGACAGCATTGAGTGCAAGCGCGACTACCGGGCGCACAGGACACGGAATGTCTTTGTCGAGTTCGAGAGCCGGGGAAAGCCGTCCGGCATTAGGAGGACCGAGGCAGAGCATTGGGCGTTCATCTACGGTCCCAGCGAGCTTGACCTGCGGGTTGTGGTCATACCCACCGAGCGTCTCAAGGCTCTGGCTGAAGAGGCCATCGCCGAAGACCGCTGGAAGCCGGGAGGGGATAGCAACACCTCGAAGGGTGCCATCATCCCGCTGAAGGAGTTGGTTGCTGATGACTAAGAGTTGGAAGATTTTCTACGCCGAGCAGCAGAAGAAGGAGCGGGACGCCCAGAAGAAAAGGCAGGACCGCCAGCGGAGAGCTTACACCAAGGCGTTTAAACAAAAGCAGAAGTTTGGCGCGGCCTCAGAGGTCCGCGTGATTTACCCAGAGAAGAAGGATGACTAATGGATTTTCAGGATTACCAGCAGAAGGCGCGGGAAACCGCAATCTACCCCAGTGAGCATTCTATTCTATACCCAACGCTCGGTCTGTGCGGAGAGGCTGGAGAAGTAGCCGAGAAGGTGAAGAAGGTAATCCGCGACAAAGGCGGAGAGTTTGACGAGTTCGACCGGATGAACATCCGCAAGGAACTGGGTGATGTCCTTTGGTATATGGCCCAGATTTGCTCCGACCTCGACCTCCGGTTGGAATCCATCGCCATCGCCAACGTCGAGAAGCTGCGCCGTCGCAAAGAGCAGGGGACACTCTCCGGCTCTGGTGATGACAGGTAAAACAGTCATAGCGCCAGAAAGTCCTGTATTTTGTTACTAAGGCTTTCTGTGACCCGAAAATATGCTTTCGCCAAAACAGCTACTTGAAAATATTGACAGCCTTCCAGAGGAACACAGGGCCGCAATCTCAGCGGCCCTCTCTCATTGGCATGACTTAAACAAAGTAGAGAAAGCGCGAAGTAACTTTCTGGACTTTGTCCGCCATGTTTGGCCCATCTTCATCGAAGGGCCACACCATCGCATCATGGCAGACAAGTTCCAAGAGGTCGCAGATGGCAAGCTCAAGAGGGTGATAATCAACATCGCCCCGCGCCACGGCAAGTCGGAGCTTACGTCGTGGCTGCTCCCAGCTTGGCTTATGGGCAAAGACCCTTCGCGCAAAGTCATCGCGGCAACGCACACCTCCGACTTCTCCGTGCGTTTTGGTCGAAAGGTGAGGAACCTCATCGACAGCCAAGACTACAAGGACGTTTTCCCGGATGTAGGTCTCCGGGCTGACTCCAAGGCCGCAGGACGCTGGGACGTGTCTGGTGGCGGAGAATACTTTGCTGTCGGTGTAGGTGGCGCAATGACGGGACGGGGCGCAGACCTTCTCATCATTGACGACCCTCACTCAGAGACGGCGGGTATTCTCCCCACTAACGAATACTTTGACGGTGTGTACGAATGGTACTCGTCCGGCCCCCGACAGCGTCTTCAGCCGGGTGGTGCCATCATCATCGTTATGACGCGCTGGCATGAGCGTGACCTGACCGGTCAAATCATCAAGGCCAGTGAAGAACGAAAGGGCGCAGACCAGTGGGAAGTCATTGAACTTCCAGCGCTCTATGAATCAGGGGAACCACTATGGCCTGATTTCTGGTCCAAAGAAGAACTCGACGCTCTGAAGGCTGAACTCCCGCTTTCCAAGTGGCTGTCCCAGTACCAGCAGAAGCCGACCGCCGAAGAAGGCGCACTGATTAAGCGGGAATATTGGAAGACGTGGACGCACCCAGAGCCACCCCATTGTTCCTACATCATCCAGTCAATCGACACCGCACATACCAAGTCAGCACGTTCTGACTATTCCGCCATTACAACGTGGGGCGTGTTCGACCACCCGAATGAGAGCGGTCAGACAGTCCCAAACATCATCTTGTTGGATGCGGTGAACGAGAAGCTGGAGTTCCCAGAACTAAAGCAAAGGACGTTGGAGCTTTACCATGCTTACGAACCTGACAGCTTCCTTATTGAAGCAAAAGCGGCTGGTCTGCCGCTCATACAGGAACTTCGCGCAACAGGTGTTCCTGTCATGGATTACACTCCGAGTCGCGGCCAAGATAAGATTTCGCGGGTTAATGCGGTCTCTGACATCTTTGCAAACGGAATCGTCTGGAGACCTGAAACCAGATGGGCCGAAGAAGTGGTCGAGCAATGTGCTGCATTTCCTCAGGGGGCGCATGACGACCTTGTGGACACCACAACGCTGGCGCTGATGCGCTTCCGGCAGGGTGGGTTCCTCTCTCTAGTTGATGATTATTATGACGAGGACGACGAATGGCGTCCGCCTAAGAAAGAGGCTTGGTATTAATGGCTGAAGAACAAAGCGTGAACATCGGGGTTGTAAACCCAGAGGCAATGATTATTGAGGACGATGACGGCTCTGTAGTCATCGACTTTCAGCCCGGTGGTGATGAGCCACAGACGGTTCCCTTTGGTGCCAACCTTGCCGAGTTCATGGACCCGTCGGACCTTGGCATGTTGGCTGATGAACTAGTCTCCGCTTTCGAGGAGGACAAAGCGTCACGCGGGGAGTGGGAGGACACCTACACCAATGGACTGGACCTCCTCGGCGTCAGGATGGAGGAGCGCACCACGCCATTCGAGGGCGCTACCGGGGTAAGCCACCCCATTCTGAGTGAAGCAGCAATCCGCTTTGTGTCTCAGGCCATGATGGAAATCTTCCCGGCATCCGGCCCGGTGAAGACACAGGTTCTCGGCAAGGCCACTGACGAAAAGTACGAACAGGCCAACCGCGTTCAAGACTACATGAACTACCTCTTCACTGAAGAGATGGAAGATTACCGCCCGTCGATGGAGCAGCTTCTGTTTAAGACAGCGCTCTCCGGGTCTGGTTTCAGGAAGGTCTATTACGACCCAACGCATGACAGGCCGGAAAGCATCTTTATTCCGGCAGAGGATTTTGTCGTCGCCTATGGCACGACATCTCTTTCTTCCTCCACCCGTCACACTCATGTGATGCGTAAGTCGGACAACTTTGTCCGCAAAATGCAGGTCAACGGTTTCTACCGTGATATCGACCTAGATGAAGCGACAGGAGATGAGGGTGAAGTCCAAACAAAGTACAATCAGCTCACTGGCGTTACAGAAATCTCTAATTCCAGTCTCCGAACAATCCTTGAGATTCATACGGAACTCGACCTCGAAGGTTTTGAGGATGCAGGAGACGATGGAGAACCTACGGGAATCCAACTTCCCTACGTCGTCACCATTGACTACCAGTCCAATACCGTCCTTGGCATACGACGCAATTACCTTGAGGACGACCCATTAAAACGCGCTCGTCAGCACTTCGTTCACTACCAGTTCCAGCCCGGTCTTGGCTTCTACGGCTTCGGTCTCATCCATCTCATTGGTTCGATTGCCAAATCCTCGACCTCAATCCTGCGCCAGTTGATTGATGCCGGAACTCTTGCCAACCTTCCTGCCGGTTTCAAGGCTCGTGGTCTTCGCATCAAGGGAGACGACAAGCCTATTGAGCCGGGTGAGTTTAGAGACATCGACCTTCCGGGCGGCGCTATACGGGACAACATCCTTCCTTTGCCGTTTAAGGAGCCGTCCGGGACCCTTGCCCAGCTTATGGGTGTGCTTGTAGATGAAGGCCGCAGGTTCGCGTCTATTGCTGACCTGAACATCGGTGAGGGTAATCAAGAAGCCCCAGTAGGTACTACGCTCGCACTGATTGAGCGCTCTATGAAGGTGATGAGCGCCGTTCACGCACGTTTACACAACTCCCTGCGTCGTGAGTTCAAGCTCATGGCTGAGATTATTAGGGACACACTGCCTGAGTACCCATACGAAACTGGCGAAGACCCGCTGATTGCACGGTCTGACTTTGATGACCGCGTGGACATCATCCCTGTTTCGGACCCGAATGCTACCTCCTTTGCCCAGCGGATGATGCAGCAGCAAGCTGCGCTCCAGACATCGGCACAGGCACCCCAGCTTTACGACCTTCGCAAGCTGCACCGTGCATTCCTGACCACCACTGGCGTTGAGGATGTGGACAGCATTCTGCCCGACCCGACCGAAATCCCGGCATATGACCCGATTTCAGAGAACGCTCGCCTGATGAGCGGGGCAGGGGTCAAGGTATATGAGTACCAAGACCATGACAGCCATCTCTCGGCGCATATGTCCCTCATGCAAGACCCAAGCCTTCAGAAGAACCCGATGGGCAAGCAGATTGCAGCGGCCCTGTCGGCACACATCTCCGAACATATGGCCCATAAGTACCGTGCCGAGGCACAGGCAATGATGGGTCAGCAGCTTCCGCCTCTTGAGAGGGACGGAAAGGGCATGACGCCAGAGCAAGAGAGCATGATTGCAGCCGAAGCAGCACAGGCAGCAGCACAGCTTACTGGCAAGGCCCAGCAACAGGCTGTTCTGGAACAACAAATGGCAGCGGCGCAAGACCCTGTCGTCCAGCAGCAGCAAGCAGAACTTCAGATTGAGCAAGCAAAAATCCAGCAAAAGGCACAAGAAGCCCAGATGGATGCACAGGTGGACATGCAGAAGGCCCAAATGCGGCAGTCTCTGGAGGAGCGACGCCTAGCTCAACAGAAGGAAATAGCGGCGGCTAAGATTCAGGCTGACCTCCTGAAATCACGAAATTAGTTCCGTCATTAGCCACAAACACCGTGGTATAAACATAATAGGAAAATTGTATGGCATCCCCAGACGTACACAAATTTGCCGAAACACTGCGGTCTGTTCTTCGTAGATTTATGAACGACCAGACTGACAATGTCGCTCTTGGTGGGGCGCAATCATTTGACGAATACAATCGACTTGTGGGCCAGATTGAAGGACTTGCAATCGCAGAGCGTGAGTTGCTCAACCTCCTCTCTTCAGGAGAAGACGAGGAGTAACGGTACAGTCATCCGCTAAAAGACTGCACGAGGACATCTATGACATCGGTATATTCTACCGCCGAGGTTGTCATACCAGACAACCCGCCGACCCCTATGGGGTATCATCTTCTTATTGCCATGCCAAAGGTCGAGGAAAAGACCAAAGGCGGCGTCATCCTTCCCGGCGATGCCAAGAACCGCGAGGACATTGCGTCCATCGTGGGAAAGGTCGTGTCGGTTGGACAGGATGCTTACCCAGAAACAGATTCCCGTTTCGCTTCAGGACCTTGGTGTCGTGAAGGGGATTGGGTGATGGTCAGCAAGTACGCTGGCCACCGCTTTGAGTATGACGGCGAAGAGATGCGTATTCTGAACGATGACGCAATTCTGGCCGTTGTGGATGACCCAAGCAAAGTTTCGAGGGCAACGGCATGAACGAAGAGAGAAACGATGAAGATTTTAAAGAAATCGAAATCACCGAAGGCGACCAACCAGAAGCGGGTGCAGAAGAAAGCGCCGAAGACGGAGTTGGAGCGGTTGAAGGAGTTGAGGCAAGCGAGGCGGGAGAAAAACCAAAACGCGCTTCAAAAGTCCAGAAACGAATAGACGACCTCGTTCACAAGCAACGGGAAGCTGAACGCCAGCGCGACGAATACTACAAAGTCGCGCAGCGTATGATGGAAGAGAACAACAAACTTCGCGATACTGCGAAGACTGTGTCCGCTTCCAACGCCGAGGAAATGGAGGGCCGTGTAAACGCGGAACTCGAACAGGCGAAAGCAGCTTACCGTCGGGCCTACGAAGAGGGAGATGCAGACAGCATCCTCGAAGCGCAGGACCGGATGATGAAGGCCAACGCTCAAAACGTCCGGCTCGAACAGGTTAAGAAGGACGCTGACCCAGCGAACTTCGAGACGCAGCAGCCGGTTCTCACCCCGCCGCCAGACAGTAAGGCGGTTGAGTGGGCCAGCAAGAACTCATGGTTCCAGCAGGACAAGGTGATGACCAACGCCGCCTACGCAATCCACGATGAGATTGTGCAGCGTGGTGTGACACCTGAACATGACAGCTATTACGAGACTATTGACCGCAGAATGCGGGAAGAGTTTCCACACAAGTTTAGGCCGGAGGACACGGACAGTTCCCCGTCTAAACCCGTAACCACGGTGGTTACGCCGGGTGGCAATGAAACCAGCCGCTCGAAGAAAGTCCGACTCTCACCTTCACAGGTGGCCGTAGCAAACCGGCTTGGTGTTCCCCTTGAGGAATACGCCAAGCAGTTCGTTGCGCTTGATTCTTAGGAGGCATGCAAATGTCTGACTCAGCAAAAGCATCCCGTAATCCACGCTCGGTTGAGAAGCGCGAGCAGGAGTTACGCCCCCAAACTTGGTCCCCGCCCAATATGCTCCCGGACCCTCTTCCGAAGGATGGTTATACCTTCAAGTGGGTACGCATTTCGACACAAGGGCAGGACGACCCGATGAACTATTCCAAGAAACTCCGCGAAGGTTGGGAACCCGTTCCCCTCGCAGAGGCTCCTGAAATGGAACATCTCGTACTCGACCCCAACCCCCGGTTCAAAGGGAATGTTGAGGTCGGTGGTCTGCTTCTTTGTCGGATGCCTGAGGGCATGGCACAGCAACGCAACGAATACTACCAGCGTCAGTCTGAAGAGGCGATGCGGTCCGTTGACAACACGCTCATGCGGGACTCCGACCCACGAATGCCCATCAGTTCCCCTCAACGGGACTCACGGGTTTCTTTTGGTAAAGGCTCCTAACTGAAGATTAGGGGCTAAACTCTTGGAGGACTAAATGTCTGCTACTTCAGCCCCTCGCGGCCTGAAGCCGGTCGGCCTCCTTGGGGGTATGCCGTTTGCTGGTTCTACACGTTTGATGAAAATCAAGTCAGGATATAGCACGGCTATCTTCAATGGTGATGTCGTCGGCCTCGCTGATGTCGCGAACTCCACGGATGATGGACACCTCGTCCGTGAAACTGCTGCTGGTGAAGTAAACCCGATTGGTGTTTTCCTCGGTGTATCCTACACCGACCCGAACACCGGTCAGCATACTCACAAGCAGTATTACCCCGGCTCGATTGCTGCTGACGATATTCAGGCAATCGTAGCTATCAACCCCTTCACTCTGTATGAAGTCCAAGCTGACGGCGCAGTCGCACAGACCAGCCTCGGCATGACAATCGACCTTGTTCAGACGCAAGCTGGTTCTACCGTAACTGGTAACTCCGGCCTTCAGGCAGACGCATCTACGGCTTCTGTTGGCGGCGAACTGTTCAAGATTGTGGACTTCGTGGACCGTGTCGGCTCATCCGTTGGCGATGCCAAAACGGACCTCATCGTAATGATGAACATGGCCGAGAACGTCCTCACCACAGACACAATCACCTAAGGGAGTTAGAAAATGGCTATCGCAAGAGCGCAGCTAATGAAAGAACTCCTGCCGGGTTTGAACGCTCTGTTCGGTATGGAGTATGCACGTTACCCCGAAGAATGGCGGTCGTGCTTCGAGGTTGAAAACTCAGACCGTTCGTTTGAGGAAGAGACCAAATTGTCGGGCTTTGGTGCCGCCCCTGTAAAGGACGAAGGCGCTGCCATCAGCTATGATGACGCACAAGAGGCGTACACCTCACGGTATACGCACGAAACCATTGCTCTTGGTTTCAGCATCACCGAAGAAGCTGTAGAGGACAACCTCTACGACAGCCTCTCGGCTCGCTACACCAAGGCTCTGGCCCGTGGCTTCCAGCACACCAAGGAAGTCAAAGGTGCAGCACTCTTCAATGAGGGCTTCACTGGTCAAACTGGTGGTGACGGCGTCTCGCTGTTCAACGCTGCTCACCCGCTGGTGAACGGTGGCACCAATGGCAACCGTCCGTCGGTTGCAGTTGACCTGAACGAAACCTCGCTTGAGGCTGGCATCATCGCCATCGGCAAGTGGACAGACGAGCGTGGTCTCAAGATTGCCGCCCGTCCCCAAAAACTGGTTATTCCTTCGGACCTCCAGTTTGTTGCCGAGCGCCTGATGCAATCTGAACTGTCCACGACTGCTGGTGGTTCCGCTGCATTCGCGAAAAACGACATCAACGCGATTAAGTCGATGTCGGCGGTTCCGGGTGGTTACATGGTTAACCACTACCTGACCGACGCTGATGCTTGGTTCCTCGGTACGGACATTCCGAATGGCTTCAAGCACTTCGTCCGTGTCCCGATGAAGACTTCCATGGAAGGCGACTTCGAGACCGGTAACGTCCGCTACAAGGGCCGTGAGCGTTACAGCTTCGGCTACAGCGACCCGCTGGCCTACTACGGCTCGCCGGGTGCCTAAACAACGGAGGGGCGGGGCAACCCGCCCCCCTTTTTCTTGTAGGAGGACATAATGTCAGACATTACCACCACCACGGTCACCGCAGATGGTGTGGCTGTGAACCACCCTGCACGGGTTAAAAGCATCTATTACGTCCGTGGTGCAAGCGCGGGTTCAATCGTCCTCAAGGACGGTGGTTCTTCTGGCACTACCCTTCTCACCCTGACAACACCGGGCGCTGGTTCCGGCGTTGATGCTGCTAACACCATGTCAATTCCAAGCGACGGTCTTCGCTTCACCACAAATGTATACGTTGATGTAACCAACGTATCGTCGGTGACGCTTTTCCATGCCTAGAAAGAAGGAAACCCCGATTAAGACCTCGGTCAAGTCGGGTAACTTTCGCGCCACTAAGCAGGGCGCGGGGATGACTAAAAAGGGTGTGGCAGCCTATAGACGCGCCAACCCCGGCAGCAAGCTGAAGACCGCCGTCACCGGCAAGGTGAAAAAGGGCAGCAAGGATGCGAAGCGCCGCAAGTCGTTTTGCGCCCGTAGCGCCGGTCAAATGAAAAAGTTCCCCAAAGCAGCAAAGAACCCTAACAGCCGTCTGCGCCAAGCGCGGCGGCGATGGAAATGTTAGCCATGGCCGAGCCAGTAGAAGTCACACTAGCCAGATTGGAAGAACGTATATCGCAACTCTCTGATGAGGTGCGCCACGTCCATGAGGAAGTGTCTGAACTCAAAGCTACGGCAAATCGTTGGAAGGGCGCTTTCTGGGTCATGTTAGCGCTGGGTGGGGTAGCGGGTACTTTCGCAAATTTTTTAGCCGGGTGGATGAAGTAATGACAATGGCGAGGGCCAACATGAACAAGCAAGTTAGTACGCCGCCTATGAAGCGGCCCAAGTCCAAGATGAAGGCGTTTGACGAGTTTCGCAAAAAGAACGGCAGGTTCCATCCCGCCGACCCTCGTCGCCCTATGAACGCCGAAAGCACAAACCCAAAACCTCCGGGAATGAAACACGGCGGACCGACATGTCGTGGGATGGGTGCAGCTAAAAAAGGCGGCAAATTCAAAGTCTCCTAATGGAGCATGTATTCCTCTTGATGGTGTACCTCGGAACTGGAGACTTCCGGCGTTTAGAGAGCGGGGACATGTACTTCCGCAACATCACTGAGTGCAACTTCTTCGCCAAGGAAATGTCGAAGCGGTACGGCAATTACGAGTTTAGTTACCTCATGGACCAGAGGGACAGGGTCACAGCTTACTGTGTTCCAAAACACATCAAGAAAGGGTCTATCAACGTCTACTAGGGGTGGGGAATGATTGACCCGATTTCGGCGCTCAGTGCCTGTACTATGGCCGCTGACGCCATATCCAAATCTATTAAGGCCGGAAAGGATTTGCATAGCCTTTCGGGGCCGATTTCGCGCTATGCCAAGGCTGAAGCGGAACTCAACTTCGGTGCAAGCCGCAAGAAGAAGAGCTTCTTTTCCAAGCTGACAGGTGCGGAACAAGCTGGAATTGACGAGTTCTTCAAGCAGGAAGACCTCAAGGCCAAGCGGGAAGAGATGCGCCAAATCTTCCAGTATTTCGGCAAGCCCGGTCAGTGGGAAAGGCTTCAGGCTGAGATTGCTAGGCAGCGCCAAATCCAGAAGGAGGAGTTGGAGCATCGGGCCAAGGTCAGAGACGCAATCATTCTGTGGACCGCTCTCCCAATCATATTAATCGGCGGGTCGGCAACCCTGTACTTCTTTATTATGTGGCTGAAAGGACTGTAATGAGTACCGCTACTAAGCGAGACCCCAAAAAGTGGGCTGCGGCAAAAGCTAGGGCAAAGGCAAAGATGGGTGGCAAACACTCCGCCCGTGCCATGCAACTTGCGGTCAAATACTACAAGGACTCTGGCGGCACATACTCAGGCAAGAAGAAGTCCTCTAACAAGCTATCGAAGTGGTCGAAGCAGAAGTGGAGGACCAAAAGTGGAAAGAACTCGACCTTGGGTCCTAAGGCTACAGGCGAGCGTTATCTCCCAGAGAAGGCGATTAAGTCACTCTCGTCCAAAGAATACTCAGCAACCAGTCGAGCCAAAAGAAAAGGCACAAAGGCTGGAAAGCAGTTCGTCAAACAACCAAAGAAGATTGCAAAGAAGACAGCCAAGTTCCGCAAATAGGGATGTGTTACCGGAGGGTCAGGAAGGCCCAGTTTAAACACAGGAAAACAACTGCTGCGGAACAGGGTCGTTTAAACAAAGCTCGCCGTCTCAGGGAGAAGCGAGAAGAGCAAGACTATGTCTTGGAGAGCATGAGAGAATGGCTACATCTGGAACAGCTACGTTCAATCTTGACATCAATGAAATCATAGAAGAGGCGTATGAACGCGCCGGTCTTGGACGTGCATTTTCGGGTAACGATTTTCGGACGGCTCGTCGGTCCCTCAACCTCATGGGGCAGGAGTTTGCCAACCGTGGCATTAACCTGTGGACCATTGACGAAGAGACACTTTCTCTGACCAGCGGCACATCGACCTACACGCTTCCTGCCGACACTGTCAGCGTTCTTGACCACGTCATCAGGACTGGCACGGGATATTCGCAGTCAGACCTTTCTATTGAGCGTATGAGCGTTGGCGAGTTCGCCTCAATCAACAACAAGAATACACAGGGCCGTCCCACCCGCATCTACATTGAGCGGTTACGCGACGCCCCGAAGGTGACGCTCTGGCCGGTGCCGGACGCCAGCACATACACGCTGGTGTACTACCGCATCCGCCGGATTGAAGATTCCGCTGCCGGTGCCAACAACCAGTACGACGCTCCGACACGGTTCTTGCCAGCCATTGTTTCCGGTCTGGCTTACCACATCGCCCTTAAAAACCCGCAAGTAGCGGACAGGGTGCAACTCCTCAAAGGTCTCTTCGAGGATGACTTCAATCTTGCGGCCACCGAAGACCGGGACCGCACTGACTTTAGAATTATCCCAGCTATTAGGAGTTAGAGATGCCGGGTTCAAAGATGAAAATGGTCAAGGGCAAGGATGGGAAAATGGTCCCTGACTTTGCTGCTGATGGCGTTGGCAAAATGAAGAAGGGTGGCCCGACCAAGAAGAAGGCCGCAAAGAAAAAGGCACCTGCAAAGAAAGCTGCTGCCAAGAAGATGGCCTATGGCGGCAAGACCATGAAGCCAAAGGGCATGATGTATGGCGGTAAGCCTGTCTACAAGTCGCGGATGAAGTAATGGCCCGTTATGCGGCTGGCAAAAAGTCAAAGGCTTTATGTGACCGCTGTGGCCTCAAGTACGACTACGACCAACTCAAGGAGCAGGTAGTCAACCGTAGGCCTAGTGGTCTGCGTGTTTGTCCGTCCTGCCTTGATGTTGACCATCCGCAGCACCGGATTGGCGAGGCAAAGATTTCGGACGCGCAAGCTCTCCGGCATCCACGCCCAGACCGTGTGGAGCCAGCCAGCAATGTGGTGGCTTTTGCCCAGCGGTATCCGCACACGGCTGGCACGAATGAGTTCACGCTGATGTCCGCCACGATGCGGATGTCGGCAGAGATGACAGCTACACCGCTTCTGGTTTCTGGCTCTTCGGCTGCATCAATAACCAGCGAGTTTACACAGACGGCTGATGCCGAAGTGACACAGGCGGCTCCGAGTTACACAACCCTGACTGTAACCGTTGCATCGGGAACAAACTATTATGGAACTGGCAACAAGTATTACATCGCTGGACTTTCTGGAGCCTCTCCTACAGTCACCCTTAACGAGGGAACTACTTACCGCTTCGACCAGTCTCATGCCTCAAATAGTGGCCATCCCCTTCGCCTTAGCACAACTGCTAACGGAACACATGGCAGTGGTTCTGAATACACCACAGGCGTGACAACAAACGGCACACCGGGGTCGGCTGGTGCCTACACAGAAATCGCAGTCCAGAGTGGAGCGCCCACTCTTTACTACTACTGCACCAACCACTCAGGTATGGGCGGAACGGCTAACACACCATGAACTACACAACGCTTGTTCAGAACATTAAGGATTTCATGGAGGATGACGGCACAGAGTTCTCTGCTGCCATCGACACCTTCATCGACATCACCGAACTCAAGCTGTCGCGGGAACTCAGGATTCCCGCCTTTCGCCGTCGTGCGACCTCGACGCTTACGGCGAATGACCCGTTCATCTCCATGCCAACCGACATGGTTTCTCTGGAGAACCTCCACCTCATTGAAAGCAATAGCCGGACGCTACTCCAACTGCGCTCTGACGAGTTTATGATGGAGTACTGGCCTGACCGTACAGCGACAGGCTCTCCTCGCTATTACGCTTATTTTGACGACGACACGATGTACGTCGCACCAACTCCGGGAAGCAACATCTCTGTCGAGATTAGCTACCGGCGTCGGCTCCCAGCCCTGTCATCCTCAAACCTGACAAACTGGCTGACCGACAACGCAAGCGATGCACTTCTCTACGGGAGTCTTGTGGAAGCTGCGGCTTTCAACAGGAACTACGCCCTGCAAGAGAGGTACATGGCTATGTACCAGAAGGCTGTTCAGGACATCACGCAAGAGCAGCAGGTACGCAACTCCATCGACAATATGTATCAAAGAAACGAGGGTTAAGTTATGGCAACCAGTAACGCCGCCACCACCTACTTGGAGAACAAGCTGCTTGCTCACATCTTCAAGAACACAGCTTATACATCTCCGGGCAACAGCATTTACGTTGGCCTCGCCACCGCTGTCTCGGACGCAGAAGCAGGGTCTCTCACAGAAGCCGCCTTTGGCTCCTATGCTAGGCAGCAGGTAAACGCTGCTAGTTGGACACTGGCATCTTCTTCGACTGACCAGCAGACGGTGACAAACACAAACAACATTGAGTTCCCGGCTTCTACCGGCACCACGCAGACCATCACTCATGCGTTTGTCGCTGACGCATCCTCCTCCGGCAATATCCTGTTTGTCGGTGCGCTGGATGCATCGAAGCAGATTGCTACGGGTGACATCTTCCGCATCAACGCGACGAACCTGACTATTGAGATTAAGTAATGGCTCTGGTTCTAAGGGACCGTGTTAAAGAGACCTCGACCACGACAGGCACCGGAACATACACCCTCGCCGGTGCGGTCACAGGGTTTGAGGCGTTCTCCTCGGTCGGTGATGGCAACACAACTTATTATGCTTGCACGGACGGGACGGACTTTGAGGTCGGCATCGGAACCTACACAGCGTCGGGAACGACGTTGGCTAGAACCACCATTCTTCAGTCTTCTAACAGCGACAACGCAGTTAGCTGGGGCGCTGGAACGAGGACTCTCTTCTGCACTCTCCCGGCTCAGAAGATGATTTTTCAAGACGCATCGGGCAATGCACAGGGTTTCACTGAGAGTGACCCCAACTCCTTGGCCTTTGCAATCGCACTGGGGTAACGCATGGCAAACGCTTTTAAGACATTCACGCTAAGGGACATAGATGCCACCAGTGCAACCCTTTACACATGCCCTTCATCCCCCTCCACAGAGACCACCATCATTGGCCTGAACGTGGCCAACATACTTGGCGTTTCAATCACAGTCACTGTTGAGTTTTACGATGGAGGTGGCAGCGACCCCACACACATTGTGAAGGACGCCATCATTCCTGTAGGTAGCAGCTTGGTGGTCGTTGGCGGCGACCAGAAGATTGTTATGAACGGTGGGGACATCCTGAAGATTAAGGGTTCTCAGACAGACTGCTGTGACGCCGTCCTGTCGGTGCTGGAGATTACCTAATGGCTCTTTCGACTGTAGACACGAACCAGATTGCCAACGGCAAGGTTAAGAACGAGGACATGGTTGCCAGCACCTCGACCAACCCGTTCCGGTCTAACGCTACCAGCATCGACACGGACCTGACGATTGCATCGACAGAGAACGCCGGATGCTTTGGTCCGATTACCGTGTCCGCGACGATTACGATTAACGGAGTGCTGACCATTGTCTAGTCGTATTCTGGTTGATGAAATTTACAGCAAGACGGGTAATGCGAGTGCTTTTGCCATTGATTCTTCTGGGCGTGTCACTCAGCCAGCATTGCCTGCATGGAGTGCATATAATTCTAGCGGGGCTTACACCAACACCAGTCCTATTGTTTTCAACTCAACAGAAGTCAATAGAGGTTCAATATACAGCACCAGCACGGGTGTTGTGACCATTCCGGTGGCAGGTGTCTACTGTATCAACTGTTATCTTTATTTAAGAGTTGACAATAGTGAAGATGGCACTCTTCGCCTACAGAAAAGCACAGATGGTGGTTCAAACTTCAACAACGTGACATATGCGTATTGTTATCCAGTAGGTGTGACGCAAATTCATGTGACGGTGACCTTGAGCCATCTTCTTGACTTGTCCGCCAACGACCAAATCCGCATCACGTTTAGTGGTTCGGGCGAATATTACAACGGTTCTCAAGAGAGCCGGTTTAGTGGGTTTTTGTTGGGGTAAGTTATGGCATCAGAAATCGGCGTACAGACAATACAGCATACTAACGGCACTAATGCTCTGACGATTGACAGTTCGGGCAACCTAGCTGCTCCGGGGAACCTCGCTGTAACTGGCCGCGTCACCCAAGCAGCTTTGCCCGCAGCTTGTTTCCATTACGCAGGCTCGGACATCGTAGGTTCTACGACAGTAATACCTTTGAACACGCAGTCTGTTCTGCAAGGCGGCATGACAAAGACGGCGAACAACCGAATTGTTGTGCCTGTAGCTGGGCTGTACAAAATAGGATTTTATCATCTTGCCAATAGTACCGGGCAACATACGGTTATGTTTGTTAGGATAAATGGGCAAACACAGGGCATGCCACACTCCAATCAAATTCAGCACAGGGCGGCCCACAGCAACAATAGTTTTGCATATCAGACCATCGTCTCTCTCGCGGCCAACGATGAGATAGATTTTGTGGTGTCTAGCGGAACAATCCACGGTAACGCTGACTACAATTCAATGTTCGTTTACTTGCTGGGATAGGAAATCACCATGACCGGTATTATCAAGGTAGACACCATACAGAACAACGGCGGGACCACGGCGGTCACGATTGCCTCCGATGGCAAGATGACAACCTCGCAGTATATACAGCAGAACGGCGTTCCACGCTTTTCTGCCCGAGACGGTTCCGCAGAAACCGCCACTGGTCCCGCAGTAGTTAAATTTACCGCCGCAGATGTCAATGTAGGAAGTTGTTACTCAACAAGCACTTACCGGTTTACTGCCCCGGTGGCTGGCGACTATTATTTATTTTATACAGTCATGTCCAATGAGGGTAACTTTCTCCGTACTCGACTGAGAAAAAATGGAAGCACCTATATTGGACCTGAGTTTTTCAGTGAAAATCAAACATACGGAAGAACCTCTGCCGCAATTATCGCCACATTAGCGGCGAATGAATATGTAGAAGTTATTTACGACATACAAGGGAATAGCCAAGGGCCAGTTCACGGTGACTACCGTAACTTCTGCGGATATTTGGTGGGTTAGACATGGCATACCTCGGCGCACAACCAAACAAGACACTGACGAAGACAACGAGCCAGAGCTTCAACGGCACTGGTTCGGCGACCGTGTTTACACTGAACCGCGCCGTGAACACCGAAGAGGAGTTGGAGGTCTTCGTTGAGAACGTCCAGCAGGAGCCGGGTTCTGGCAAGTCGTACACTGCATCCGGCACGACCCTGACCTTTGACGAGGCACCGCCGTCCGGCACCGGCAATGTGTATGTCATCTACCGTGGACTGGCCGAGGTCACCACCCGGCTGGAGCATGATGCTAACGCTGCGCTGTCGGCAACGACGGGTACGTTTTCTGGTGCTGTGTCTGGTACGACGGGTACGTTTACACAACTCAACAGTGACAACATCCGCATCGACGGCAACACCATCTCGTCCACAGATACGAATGGCGACATCACGCTCGACCCGAATGGTACAGGCGACACCGTTGTTGCGTCGGGCAAACTAGGCATCGGAGATTCGCCGGGAGAGGCTAAACTTCATGTCAAAACAAGTGCCGTAAACTCGTCGATAGACAACGTGGCAGATGAACTTGTGTTAGAAAACAACGGTGCGTCTGGCATGACTATTCTGAGTGCCAACAACGACAGCGGCTTCATTCTATTCGGCGACGACAGCGACAATGCCGCCGCTGGCATCCGTTACGAACACGCGAATAACGCATTCAGTTTCCGGACAAATTCATCTTGGGATAGGATGCGCCTCACCAGCGGCGGCGACTTGCTGGTGGGTACGACCAGTGCTGGATATAGGTTGGTAGCAGAGGACACACTTGATGTTGTTTCTATCCGCATGACCTCAAGTAGTGCATCGCAACAACAGGCTATCCAATTTAAGAAAAACGGTTCAGAGGTTGGCTATATCAACTGTACCACTTCGTCCACCATTTACGGCACATCGAGCGACTACAGGCTGAAAGAAAATGTGGTGGATATGAGCGGGGCGATTGACCGCGTGAAGGCACTGGCACCAAAGCGGTTTAACTTCATTGTGGACCCAGACACTACCGTAGACGGTTTTCTCGCCCACGAGGCGATGACGGTTGTGCCGGAAGCTATTAGTGGCACACATAACGAGGTGGACGACGACGGCAACGCTGTGATGCAGGGCATCGACCAGAGCAAGCTGGTTCCTCTGTTGACCGCCGCCCTGAAGGAAAGCATCGCCAAGATTGAAGCCCTTGAGGCTCGTGTCACGGCACTGGAGGGTAACTAATGCCGCTCAGTAAAATTGTAGCCAAGTCCATCACGGACGACACGATTACCACGGACCAGATTGCTGACACCTCCGTGCATGGGCGGCGCAGTCTTGTGATTAACGGTGCATTCCAAATATGGCAACGAGCAACCAGCAATTCTTCAGTAACCTCAAACAGCTACCCCGCCGCCGATAGATGGAAGTTCTGGGCCAATGGCTCTACTATGGGAACGACAAGAACCGCATTTACAGTTGGGCAAACTGATGTGCCTAACATTAAATACTATAATAGCATTGCCATTGCTTCTAACAGCGGGACTGGACACTACCACACTATAAATCATCATGTGGAAGACATCACTAGATTTGACAACGTAACGGTTACGTTATCCTTTTATGCCAAAGCCAGTGTTGCTTGGACGGTAGGCATTGAACCTATTCAAAACTTTGGTTCTGGGGGAAGCCCCAGTTCAAGAGTGTTAGGAACTACTCAAACAGTTTCTGTCGGAACCTCTTGGGCAAGACATGAAGTTACAATCTCTTTGGCTAGTATCTCTGGCAAGACTCTAGGGACGACTGCTAATACAAGCAACTTTGAAATTGCTATGTGGCTTTCGGGCGGTTCTGATTTTAATGCAAGAACAGGCAGTATTGGCAATCAATCAGGCACTATTGACATTGCTGCTGTCCAGCTTGAATTTGGCAACAAGGCCACTCCCTTTGAACACCGCAGCTACGGCGAGGAACTGGCTCTGTGTCAGAGGTATTTCTACGCAATCAGTTCAAACGGAAATGTTACCGGAAATAGTGCGCCGATGTATGAGGGCCACTTATGGAACAACGGATTTGTAAAGGCTTCGTTTGATTTTCCTGTTCATATGAGGGCAGTACCTACGTTGACGGCAGGGAATGATACTGGAGCATATCGCTTTTACAGAGACAACGGTAACGACCCTTTCGACACGCTTATTTTAGATGTTGCTTCACAGGCAAACATGACTTGCTATCAGAACAGCGGCATTGCTGGAACGGCTGGTCAGGGTGGTTCAGTTCAAATACGCTATGGAGATGGCGGGTCTCTTGAGTTTAGTGCGGAGTTGTAAAATGGAAATTCAATCTGCTCAGTATCACGAAAGCCCTACGTTACAAGAGATAACCAGTATTAAGGTTACGAAAACAGATGGAACAGTAAGCTATGTTCCTACTGTTGTGGGCAACGCTGATTACGACGAGATACAACGCCAAGTAGCTGATGGCACCCTAACCATACAGGACGCTGACTAATGGCCTATATCGGCGTAGACCCAAACGTAGGTGACATCACCTTTCAGACTTTCACAGGAGACGGTTCAGCCGTCTCTTTTACGTTGAGCCAAAGTGTCGTCTCAGGTGAGGCTATCCTTGTCGTCATCGGTAACATCGTTCAGGAACCCGGTTTAAACAAGGCATACACCGCGCAGGGCAATACGCTGACCTTCTCGTCAGCACCGGCAAACGGCGACATTATTCAGGTCCGCTACTTTGGCCGCGCTGTAGACCAGCCGACCAGCTACGCCATGCAGTTGTTCAAGTATGTAGCGACAGCAAACCAGACGGCTTTCACCGGGGCGGACAACGACGGTGCCATCTTGGCCTTCTCTGGCAATGATGTGGATGTATACCTCAACGGCGTACACCTCGACACTTCAGACTTCACCTGTACGAATGGTGACACAATTACACTAGGGACTGGTGCAGCAGCTAGCGACGAACTGGTGGTTCGGGCCTACCGCGCGTTCAGTGTGACCGACACAGTCTCTAAAGCATCTGGCGGCACGTTTGCTGGTGAGATTACCGCAACGTCCTTCCAGACGACAAACACCACGGTGGATACGGCAGGGTTCCGCACCAGCGACCAGACTATCAGCGAGAACACCACCATTGCCGCCACGAAGAATGCCCTTGGCATCGGGCCACTTACGATTGCTGATGGCGTAACAGTAACGATTGCCAGCGGTGGCAACCTGACAATCCTGTGAGGCGCGTATGGCTTCGATTCTGAATGTAGACAAGATTAGGGCGACGGGCAGCACGACAGATGCTGTGACTGTGGACTCGACAGGGCGGATGTTTACCCCTGCCAGACCGGCCTTTTACATTAGAAAAACAGGCGGTACGACAACCTTTGGGACGGGTGTAATTCAGTGGAACGATGTTGTGTTTGACACAGCAAGCGCATGGGACAGCACTAACTACAGGTACAATTGCCCTGTCGCGGGTTTGTATTGGGTGAATGTTTCAGTTCACAACACTACTAATCAGCGCACTGGCATTTGGGTCAGAAAAAGCGGAACTGATTATCTTTTTGGTTTCAATTCTAACTTAACTGCATCGGGCGGTTTTGAAGGGCAGGCGGTAATCAGTGCAATCATGGAATGTACTGCATCTGATTATATAGATGTTAAAGGCGATAACGGTTTGTCTAAGGGCTACTTCAACAGCAACTCCGCCATGCAAGTTATGTTTATGGGATAAGCCATGAGTACACTATTCGTAGACACCATCAACGAGAAGACCAGCGGCAACGGCATCTACATTCCGGGGCATGTGGTTCAAGTTGTTAACAACACACATACAACACAAATTTCAACCAGCACTTTTGTAGATGTAGGAGTCGCCACTAGCATCACGCCTAAATCCTCCTCTAGCAAGATTTTGGTGATGGCTACGGCGCAAGTAAATCAAACACACCCAAGCAATCTCACGGTTTATGGTCATTTTGAATTGTACCGGGGAGACAGTAGCGGAACAAATATTTTTGATGGTCAGTCGGCAGAACTTGTCGCTGGCCCTAGTACGCAAGAGCATGGCGTGAGGTGGCACACACACGTTTTGGACAGCCCCGCAACCACTTCTTCGACCACATACACACTTTATTACAGACCGCAATCTGGAAGCACACACATAGTTAACAGAAACACTTCTCCGGCGATTATGACCTTAATGGAGATTGCCCAATGAGCAGCATACTGAAGGTCTCCGAAATCCAAGACCCGACTAACGGGAACAGTGCGATGGCTGTAGACTCTACTGGTCGTGTAACCACACCTAATATGCCCGGTTTTTTGTGTCGCGGGAACACCTCCGCTTGGAAAAGGCCGGGTGCGAGTGGCTGGTATACATTTGTAAGTGGCACAACAGTTACCGATGCAACCAGCTCTTCCTTTGGTGACGCAGGCACAATCGGTATGAACCTGACAACGTCAGGCGATTCTTACGGTGCCTTTAATACTGGGGGGCATTTTAACGCAAGCACATCGGTGTTCACCGCACCGATTGACGCAAGGTATTATTTTCATATCCAAATATACTCTCAAAAAATGACGACGACCAACAGTGATTTTATGCACATCAGTCCATTAATTAACGGTTCGATTGCTGGCTACACTATTCACGGAAGAGGACACACTACGGACAATGAGATTGATACACCTTCCTCAACTTACATAGCCCAACTGTCATCTGGAGATACATTTCAGTGGGCTATCTACAATCAAAACTATGCCTTTCAATTTTACGGTGACCACCTAAGAATAATGGGATACATGATAGGTTAAAACATGGCAACAGTAGCAGACGCAATCGTAGCCCTTATCCCTGACGAACAGTGGGTGCTTCGTGGTGAGCCGACCACAGAGGCAGAGTTCAACGCCATGTTCCGTGCCATCAAGGGCGAGGACGAGAACGGCACCGCAATCGAGTCCGACAATCCCGACAACTGGGGTGTGTCGTGGACCACGGTCTCTGCGAAGAAGGCCGAGCTTGATGCTGCCGAGCCGCTGAAGCTGCTTCGTGCCGAGCGGAACAAGAGACTAGCAGAGACTGATTGGTGGGCTTCTACGGACCTTCAGGCAGAGTTCTCTGGCGCACGGGGTGACTACCGCCAAGCACTCAGGGACATCACCACTCAATACAACTCACTGGACACAGTAGTGTGGCCAGAGAAGCCGGAGTAAGCGATGAGTAGAGCGCGTGAATTTGCAGACCTCGCCGGTTCGGCTGATGCCGGTGGCATTACAGGCAGGAACATTGTCATCAACGGTGCGATGCAGGTGGCGCAACGTGCAACATCAGCGAGTGCAAAATCTAGTGCGGGTTTCCACGTTGTAGATAGGTTCAAGTTCATTAACAATACATCTACTGGTGCTGTAGACATTGAACAATCTACAACTGTTCCAGCGGGGCAGGGCTTTGGCTATAGCCTTAAAGTAAGCACGAGTACGGCAAAGGCAACTTTAACAGGTACTAACGAATTTGGTATCCAGCAAAGAATAGAAGGGCAAAATCTACAGGTACTAAATCACGGAACTTCGTCTGCATCTAAAGCAACCCTGTCTTTCTGGGTGCGGTCAAACAAAACTGGAACATATGTGGTGTGGTTTTATAAAGAGGGTAGCAATCGCAACATACAAAGGCAGTTCACTATTTCTAGTGCAGACACTTGGGAGAAAAAAGCACTTACCATTGACGGCGACACATCTGGCTCTATAGCAAATGACAATTCTAACGAACTAGAGTTCTTTATAGTTCTTGGGACGGGGCCAGATAGAAGCAGCGGCACTGCCCCTACAGCGTGGGAAACTTTAGATAACGCTGACAGGTATGTTGGACAGACCGTTAACATCCTAGACAGCACTAGCAACACATTCTACCTGACCGGAGTCCAGCTTGAGATAGGCGAAAAGGCCACGCCGTTTGACCACTCAGAAAGCTATGGCGAGACTTTGGCTAAATGTCAGAGGTACTACTTTAAATTTCTTGAAGGCAGCACAAAAGAGATTGGGGTGGCTTGGTACTACACTGCGGCACACGCCAGCTTTATGCTTCGCTACCCAACAACAATGAGAGCCACACCCACCGGCATTGATACGACAGGTACAGGCTATTACACCATCTACAGAAATGGTGGCTCTGATGCAATCAACAGCATCACGTTTGAGAACGGCAGCACAGAACAGTATAGCGCATATAACAATTCAGAGGCGTCTGGCACGGCAGGACAAGCAGGGTTGGTACGTTCAACAAATGCTTCGGCTAAAGTTGAGTTTGATGCGGAGTTATAGCAATGGATGAAATGACAATCACAAACGCCCAGTACACATCAGACCTTAACGCCACGATTAAATGCACTATCGACGGCGTGGAGATGCAAGTGCCGTGTGACCCAGACAATCGTCACTACGCTGAAATCCAGAAGCAAATTGCATCGGGTGACTTGACCATCGCGGACGCTGAGTGATGTTCGGAGAACTCGCCCTCTCTGAACGTGCCATAGCCAGTCAGGGGGTAATGTTCTTCGGCTCGGAGACTGTAACCTCTGAGTTTACACAGACGACAGACGGAGTTGCTGTACTGTCTGGACTGCTTGAGCTAAGTAGCACCACGGTGCAATCTGCATTCGCGGCTGGCCTTGCCGCTGGTATCGCCGAACTGTCAATGAACTTCGCAAAGACGACAGTTCAGACAGTCATCAGAACCGACAGCGCCGACCTAGAGTTCACGTTTGAGAATACGCAAGCTGACCCGACGCTGATTGCATCTGGTGTCAGCGAGTTGTCAGGAAACTTTACGCAGACTAGTCAGGCCAATTTAACGGCATCTGGTGTGTCTGAGCAATCTGGCAACTTCACCCAGACCAGTAATGGAAATCTTGTGGCCAGTGGGCTGTCCACTCAGATTGCAATCGCAGATGTAGATGACATCCCACCAAAGATTGTGCGTCAGGCCAACGCTGACATCGTCGCCAACTTTGAGCAGGATACGGATGGCATCCTTATCCTAAAGCTGGCGCAGACAATGGACTTGGAGTTTGCCCAAAGCACACTCGGCGAAATCCTGTATGAACTGCTTCAGACAGACTCTACGGTCGAAAGCTGGACCGATTTGAGTACCGGCGCATCTGCAACGTGGACAGACTTGCAAGCGTCAGCGGCGGAAAGCTGGACAGACGTTACACGTTAAACCGGCACTGCCACCTAACACTGTGTTATTTTAGCATAAAGGGAATGCCCCGCTTTTGGCGGGGTTTTTTGTGAGGACAATATGCCTTCAACTTATACCAATCTAGGATTCGAGAAACAGGCGACGGGCGAGAACGCCAACTCGTGGGGTACTATTACCAACACGAACTTTGAGATTATTGATGAAGCCCTGTCAGAGATTAACACCATCTCGTCTAGCTCCACCTCTCAATCCATCACCGCTCCATCTGACGGAACAGAGAACCAAACATCTCGCTATGCCACTTACCGTTACACAGGTTCGCCATCCGGCGCGGTGACGGTCACGCTTCCTAACAACGTCAAGAAAATCATCAACGTCATTAACGAGTACAGCCAGAACATCACGTTTCAGGTTGGCTCTGGAAGCGCCACCGCGACTGTGTACGCCAACTCTTCTGGCATTATCCACACTGATGGTAGCAACAGTGTCTACTCTCTGTCTGAGGGTTCGGCAAACCAGCTTCGTTACAACGGTGTAACCAAAGCAGAGGCCGTCAGCGGCGGTGTAAACGTCACTGGAGACCTCTCCACAACTGGTGACATTACAGTTACCGGAACCCTGAATGCCACACTCTCGGCAACGGGAGCAATCTCTGCCGGTGCAAACAACATCACCACGACGGCCACTCTCAACGCTGGAACGGTCAGCCTTGGAACCAACGGCTGGACCGTTACGCAGGACGGCACAAACCTGCTCTTTAAGTACAACGGCACCAGCAAGATGAAGCTGGAGTCAAACGGCAACCTGACGGTCACAGGCAACGTCACAGCATATGGTTCAATCTAATGGCGTTGCAATCCTCTGGAGCGATTAGCCTCTCGGAAATCAGGACAGAGTTTGTAGGCGGGTCGAGTGCCATCTCCCTTGGCGACCTGTACAGGGGCGGCTCCAACATCCGGGCCAACGCATCGAACAACAACTCAACCAACCTTGCTGCACAGGTTCCGGCCAGTGGGGCAATCGCCTTCAACCAGTTCTACAGTCAGGCCAAGGGGTTTAGTTACACAGAAAGCGCAGACCGGAGCAACTGGTCTCCGACAGTGTTTGGGGACGACCTCAACGTAAACTACCCCAAGACCTATACACTGCCTAGCAGCAGAACAATTACCAATAGTAGCCTGAACGGTATTGCGTTCAACGTCCCGTCGGGCGCTCAGAGCCTGACCCTGACAATCAACGGCATAGTTCGCACATACTCTGGTTATGCCCTCCGCAATCAGAGCAGCAGCACGGTAACGGTCAACGGCTCCGGGTCCATCCGAAAGAACAACAAGGATGGATTCAACTCAACCTTTACCGGTAACGGCTCGTCTGAGATGTCTGGGGTGGGCGGATTTGGTGGCGCATCTGGCACTGATTTTTGGCACTCGGATTATGGAACGGGAGGCATTGACGTAAAGGTGACACGGTCGGGCAACACTTTTACGGCATCTTGGACTTTCAATGAGTGCGACTACCTGAACTTGGGCGGCGGCTCCTACAATATTTCTAGCATCTTCCCGCTGAACTCGGACGGAACATTTAACGACGGCGACACTGGTACATATGTAATCAATGCCACCGCCGGAGGTCATAGCCGAGATGTAAGAGACATTGCTTGGGGGTCCAAGATTGTAAGTGGTGTACGTCACTTCTGGTTTGGTTCAAACAACAAGGCCCAATGGCCTACAACAATGGACCTCAACGCCATGACTTACTACCAGTCTGGCCATGCCACAACAAACCTTACCACCGGCAATAGCCAGAGAAGCAGGTTCATACAGACCTATACCGGCAACCACACAACAGGTTCATTTAGCATCAGCGGACCGTCGCAGACAACGGGCTAACAAATGCCACTCGCTACTCTGAAGTTCGCACCGGGAATTGTTAAAGACGACACCAGCTACTCAGCCGAAGGGCTGTGGGTGGACAGCGACAAAATCAGGTTCTGGAATGGCAAGCCTGAGAAGCTCAAGGGCTGGCAAAAGCTAACCCAAACTCAGTTCGAGGGTTCCTGTCGCGGACTAATCCAGTGGCGTGACAGTGAAGACAACGCACTGCTTGCCGTAGGAACGCACACCCACCTCTATATATACAAAGGTGGTGTTCTGTATGATGTCACACCAGCAGAGGACACTGGCAACCTCAGTAACGCCTTTGCAGTAACCAGTGGCTCATCAACAGTTACAGTTACAGACAGCGCACACGGTCTGCTGGACGGCAACCGCATCGTTCTCGGTGCGGCCAGCTTCAATGGAATTAGCTGGTCGGCCAATACAGAGTTTACCGTCACTGTGGTGAACACGAACACATACAGTTTTACCGCCGCACAGAACGCATCATCCACAGCCTCTGGCGTTGGCGGTACTGTGTCTTACAGCTATCTGTTGAACCCCGGCCAGACCAACTCGGTCTTTGAATATGGCTTCGGTGTGGGAACTTGGAACACTGCCCGTGACAACAATGAGGGCTGGAACGTGCCGTTCTCTGCCGCTGGCATTGAGGTTGATGCCCGGACTTGGCAATTTGACATCTTCGGTGAAGACCTTGTGGCCAGTGTAAACGGGCATCCACTCATACAGTGGGACGCATCTAACGGCGTAGCCAACCGGGCGTTCTTTATTGACGATGCATATACAAGTGACAGCGGGACGCCAAACACAACTCGCGGCGTCATCGTCTCCACACCTGACCGACACCTTGTTGCCTTGGGTGCGGACGACCCGCTGACTGTAGCCTTCGCCAGTCAGGAAACAACAAACACTTGGACAGCGGCTGCAACCAACACCGCTGGTTCGCAGAAGCTGACAGGTGGCTCAAGGATTGTGGGCGCACGGAGAACGCGCGGCCAGATTCTAATCTGGACAGACACCGGTCTACACTCAATGACCTTCCGTGGACCGCCGTACACCTTTGGCTTCAGGGAACTGGCCACGGGTTGCGGATTGTCTGGGCCTCTGTCTGCCGTCGAAGTTGGCGGCATCGTGTATTGGATGGGTATTAACCAGTTCTTCGCGTTTGACGGCTCTGTCCGTCCGCTGATTGGACCGATTAACAACTTTGTGTTCCAAGACATTAACTATGTGCAGATTGAAAAGGTAGTCGCCGGACTCGACAAGGAACACAACGAGGTCTTCTGGTTCTACCCAACTGCCAACAGCAATGAGAACGACCGCTATTGTAAGTTTAATTACCGCGAGAACGTATGGGATGTCGGCACGATGGACCGGACGGCTTGGACCGACGCATCGACCTTCTCAAACAACATCGGAGCCGGAGCTAACAATTACCTCTATTCCCACGAACTGGGAGTTGATGCTGATGGCGAGGCTATGCACTCGTACATCGAAAGTGCTGACATGGATATCGGCGACGGTGATGAGGTTATGTTCATCGACCGTGCGCTCCCTGACCTCAGTGTTACAGGCAATGCCAAGGTGACCTTCAAGTCACGCAAGGACGCCCTGTCTGGCTTCACATCCAAAGGCCCGTTCACTGTGAACAACTCCACTACGCGCATCAACCCAAGGGTGCGTGGCAGACAGCTTGTGCTGCGGGTAGAGAGTGATGCCATTGGTGATGACTGGCGTCTGGGCCACACCCGTGTGGACATGCAGAAAGATGGAGAGCGCTAATGGCGACACTGCCACGGCCCGGACAGGACATGCAGTACTGGGGCGACGTTCTCATTGACGAACTGGAAAACGAAATCGACCGCATAAATCAGGCAGCCAACACCGGCGATGCAAATGTTAGCTTTGCGGTTTCCAACTTCACAGAAGACAAGAGTTTAAACGCCGGTACGGCTACGACCGCAGACGTAGCCAACGTCTTGGCGACAGTAATCGAAGCACTGCGGAACAAGGGGCTGTTAGCGTAATGTGTTTTGAAAAGAAAGACGAGCCAGAGTTCGAGAAGCCTAACGACCCGAACCCGTCGATGCCAATGCCATCCCCCGTAAGGCAGGGGATTAAGAATGTCTTCGGTGATGTGGATGTTGGCCGCACCGGTGGCGGTGGTGGCGACCCCTATATGGAAAAAAGGCCGGGTGCGATTGACCCCTATGAGGACAGGATTAGACAAGACGCCACTAATCCATACCAGAACTTTATGAACAGCTACAGGGACTCCACTGGTCAACGGCTCAACAGGTTTGCCGGGGATGGTGGCATCAGAAACCTTAGCCCAGTGATGGCTATTTTTGATGCGTTCCGTGGTAACAAAGACAAGTCAACTAACATGACGGACGCAACTGACCGTCTGACTGGTCAGATTTTCCGTTATGCTGCCGCCAACCCGAACAGTGTGACACCTGCATATGACGGGCTTGGATTGAACATCGACACAGGAACGGGAACCCTTAACGTCAAGCCAAGCGGCTTTACTACATATAGCGGTAATCAGAACTCTGATTATGATGGGCCGTTTGCCAACCTTGTAAATCCGCCACCGGATGATGGCGGTGACGATACACAGGCCGCTTCTCAGCCGTTTGACCCTTGCCCCGAAGGCTTCAAGTTTAACGCTGAAACCCAGCAGTGTGAGCCTGTAGCAGATGACACAACGGATGACGCAGAGGACAAACCCACGTTCACCCGCAACCCAACGCCAATATCCACAGCATTCCCAGACCTGACACGCTACGGACGTGAGGGCGGTGAGTACCAGTTCTTCGCCTCTATGCCGGGTGTGCCGGACCCCAACCTTGCAGAGGGTGGTCCTCCGCGTGGGCCGCAGGGGGAGGTGACGGGGCCGGGTGGTCCAAAGGACGACCTAGTAGGTCCATTCATGCTCTCATCTAGGGAGTACGTCCTGCCGTATGAGATGGTTCTGGACGAGGGGCAGGGCAGCTACGACAAGGGTATTAAAAGCCTTGAGCAGCAGCGGCTGGCAGCACTGAAAAAGTACAAGGCCCGTGCTGCGTCTTCGTAAGGCCCTCGAAGAGGACGTAAACGACATACTATTTCTCCTCCTCAGAATGCATGAGGAGAGTGGCATGGGTTCAATCAACGTAGCCAAGGTTGAACGCCATGTACGCACCACCCTACAGCAGGGTGTTATTCTAGTCATCGAAGACGGAAGCCTACCCCGTGCCGTGATGGGCCTGAAGATTTCGGACTTTTGGTGGTCCGATGACAAGGCACTCATGGACGCATTTACATACGTTGCCCCCGAAGCACGAAAGACACGGGCGTTTCGCATGATGGTAAACGAAGCCAAGAAGATGGCTTCGCAAGCTGGTCTCCCTCTTTTGATGGCTAACTTTGGACCGGTCGATGAAGACCGTAAGTCGAAGCTGTTTAAACGCCTCGGAAGACAACTGGGAACAACAATCATCACCGGAGACACAAGCAAGTTTTTGTGGAAGTAATAAATGGGTTTTCTCTGTCAAACATCTGATTCAGCACAAAGCACGGTAATTCAGGAGCTTCCTGATTACATCAAGCAGCCAGCCATCGACAATTTGAAGAGGGCGGCGGAGGTCACCGCAGAGCCGTATCAAGCATATGGAGGTCAGCGTATTGCTGACTTCACACAAGACCAGCTTGATGCAATGCAGAATATCAGGGACATGCAGGGCCAGCAGCGAGGCGATGTTGACGCCGCCATGTCTGGGCTTCGCAGCCTGTCCAACTATTCCCCTCAGGATGTACAGGCGCGTCAGTTCGACAGCCAAACCGCTGCGGACTACATGAACCCGTATACAGACAATGTACTAGACCGCGCTCGTCAGCGGATTTTCGACGCAGACGACATTGCAAGGCAGAAGCGTGATGCTCGCGCCATTGGCGCTGGAGCCTTCGGCGACAACTCTCGTCGGTTTGTTCAGGAAGCAGAAGCTCAGTCCAATCTACAGGACAGGCTGGCCGACATGGAGGCCAAGCAACTGGCCGCTGCGTATGAATCTGGCGCAAAGATTTTTGGTCAGGACGCTAATCGGGCCATGCAAGCTGACGCTCGCAACCAAGCCGCCGGTCTTACTGCGAACCAGCAAAACAACATGGCTGCAATCCAAGGCGCACAGGGGATTGGCAATCTCGCAAGGCTGGACCAAGGTCTAGGCCTCCAACAAAACCAAGCATTACAAGGTATTGGCGCTATGAACCAAGCCTTGGACCAGCAGGGACTCGATTTGGCCTATGGCGATTTCATGGCCCAGCAGAACTACCCAAAGCAGAACATCGCGTTCATGTCTGACATTCTTCAGGGAACGCCCATGGGTAGCACAACCACAACATTCGGACCGCCCGGTCCATCCCCATTCCAGTCTCTGGCTGGCCTTGGCATCGCTGGCATCGGCCTCTACGGGCAGGGTGGTGGCTTCGCTCCCGGCGGCTTTGCCATGAATAACTTGTTCACATAGGTCGCCAGATGATTAACCCCGCCCAGTACACCGCCGTCCTCCAGAAAGCCTCAGACGGGCAGCTTATGCAAATGCTCAAGCGCCCTGACAAAATCCCTTCGCAGTTTGTGGTGGCTGAAATCAACCGCCGTCAATCTATGCGTCAGGCGGCTATGGCTGACCAGCAGCGTCAGGCCCGTGTACAGGAGATGATGACAGCCCAGCAGCAGATGCCCCAGCAGCAGATGCCGCAACAGCAACAGCCTATGGGCATGGCAAAAGGCGGACCAAGCATCGTCACAGCGCTGGGTGGCAACATCAACAGTCCCATCCCAGAGCAAGTCGGCATCGAACCATTCGACCCCGCTCGCGAGACCTACATGGAATACCTTGCGCGGGTGGGTGATGCCAAGAACGTGGCCCGTATAGCTACGGAAGATTCGGGCATGGTCACTGACCAAGGCCCACCGGCAGAGGAAGCGCCAGACGCTCCGGTGTTTGACAACATGGGCATCAAGGCATCTGCGCCATATGCAACAAATGTCTCTAAGGGGCCAGACGGCCCGACCTTCGCTCAAAAATACATCTTCGGGCGTGAGGTAGGCGGCACCGACCGCAACCCTCTCAGGATGCTTCAGGGCGAATACTTCGACAAGCAAGAGGTCATCGACGCGGCAAACAAGGTGCCACTCGACCCCGGCTTCCAGAGTGCGATTGACGCTCGTCGTGCAAGAGGCATTCGTTCTGCCACAGACGACATGATTAAGACAAACATGGATGTCCGTGAAGCGGAGGGCATGTACGCTGGTACAGGCAACCTGAAGTCTAAAGCTGCGGGGATAAGACAGGGAGACGGTGCCGGTCCGATTGGTTATGAGCCGGGTTCCACAGACTTTTCATCCGCTCTCGGTATGGGGCCGGGTGTTGATGGCGGCAAGAAGCCAAGCCCAACCGCGCTGTCGGTCGTCAACAATGCCTTAAACGCAATGAAGAGTGACGTTGAGGCCACAGAGGGCGGGGTCAAAGGCGACGACGTAAACACTACCACTAGCTCTAGGCCAACGCCGCCAAGCCCCGTGACTGTTGGTGGTGACAGGTCCACCGTTGCCGCGACGACGCCGAACACCTCCGGCGGAAGCACAACTGAAGGTGGCAGCACATCAGACGGTGGCATTAAGAGCGTTGGTGGTGGCGACCCACAAAAGTCCGGTGGTGACGACAGCAACCCATTCAAGGTTACCAGTGAGACCACCACATTCACTCAAAGAGCAGAAGACTCAATAAAAGAGAAGGAAGCCCTAGACACTACGATTCAGGGCTTGATGGCAAATGCCAGCGAGGACCAAGCAAAGGCGCTGGAAACCTACAAGACAGACATGAATGCGCTGCTTGATGCTCAGAAGAAGTTCATGGATGTCTTTGAGAAGAACTCCATGACGCCAGAGAACCGAATCTTCCGGTCCATGATTGATGCAGGTCTCGCTCTTGCTGGAAGCAAAGAAGCGAACTTCCTCAATGCTGTTGGTGAAGCTGGCAAGGTCGGTATTGAGACCTTCGACCGTTTAAACGCAGAGCAGAAGCAAAACCTATTCGACAAATACAGCGCTGCCGTGGATTTTCAGAAGGCCAAGGTGGACATCAACACCAAGATTAACTCGATGGCCAATCAAATCACTCAGGGTCAAATCGACATTGCCAAAGCACAGCGGGACAGCGTCTCAGAAAGGGAGGCTTCCCTTCAATCAGCAGCCCAACTCGACCTCGAAGCGGGTCTCAAGATTGACGCAGCCGGTCGTGACCAACAAAGAGTTCAACTCGACGAAGGCCAGCTTAAGCTTGCCCGTGACAGATTTGGGTTCGAGCAAGAGACTGGTAAGTTTAACATGGGGATTAAGGAACGCGCTCAGACGGTCAATGAAATGCTGGCCAACTCTGAACTATTCAAGACAGTCGCAACTGTTGAGCAGGGTGACGCGAAGATTGGCATCTTGGCCGAACAGCTTGGCCTCGACCGAGACAAACTCGACTGGCAGAAGGCGTCTACCGCTATTGACCAGCAACTCAAGGCCATTGGTCTGGACAAGCCAGCAGACTCGGTTGCCAAGCTGGAGTGGATGAAGGGCGAGTTTGGTGAAGACGGTCTGAAAGAAATCCTTCTTGGCCGTGAGAAGGCTCAAACCGGTGCCGTCACCGAAGATGACATTCTTGCAGCAGCAACCAAGATGTACCAAGCGGACCCGAATGCAATCATTCCGGGTGTCGAAGCGGAAAACCCGGAGGCGGCGATTGATTATTACGCCAAGTCAATTCGCAATGCGTTTGGTCAGTCTGGCGGCGGAGGGCAGTCGGCACCAGCGGACCCTCTAGGTCTTAATTAAAGGGGGGCGACATGGCGCTTATTGATGCCCTGCGTCAACAGTTTCCTATGTACGACGAAAAGTCGGACGAGGAACTGATTGAAGGTTACCGCAAGAAGTTTCATCCCAACAGAACAGTAGCAGAAATCGAGGGGCTTCTTGTTGAGAAGGAGCGCACAGAGCGCGAGAAAATTAAAGACGAGACCTCGTTCTTCGATGCCTTCCAGACAGGACTGTACCGTGGCACCCGCCAAACCGGTGCGCTGCTAGGTGACGCCCTGCCAGCCATCGCGGCTGACCTTGTGGGCGCTGACGACTACCGGGACCGCCAGCTTCAAGAATACCAAGAGACCATGGCGGACATCGAAGCCAAGGCTCCGTCCGCTGTCCGCACCTTCCGTGACATCGAAGACGCTGGTGATGCTGGCCTGTACGCAGCAGAGACCATCGGTCAGTTTATTCCGTCCATCGCTACATCACTGCTTGGCGGTGGCATTGGTGGCTTTGTCGGCAAGAAAGCCGCTGAAGGTTTTGCTAGAAAGCTGGTCGGAGACGCGGCTGAAGCTGCCGTCAAGAAGGGTAAGGGCATCGGCTTTGTCGCTGGTACGTTTGCCGGTTCTGGTTCTCAAACAATCCCCGAAGCATACACCTCCATCGCAGAAGAGACGGGCGAACCCGCAGCCGCGACCGCCCTGTTTGTCGGCTCCATTAACGCTGCACTGGATTCCATTCTCCCTGTAGGCGTTGCCAAAGCCCTTGGCAAAAACGCCAGAGACGAGGTTGCCCGGTCCCTGTTTACACGCCTGATGATTGGCGGGGGCAAGGGTGCAGCCGTTGAAGGCCTGACTGAAGGTGTTCAGGAAGCCAACAACCTCATCGCAGCACAACTCCTCAAAGACAATCCTGAGTTCTTCACGCAAGAAAACGTGGACCGCATCCTCGACGCTGGTCTGCGTGGTGCCATTGGCGGTAAGGCCTTTGGTCTGGTCAGTGGCATTCCGGGTGAAAGCCCACAGCAGCGTGAAGCCCGTGAGAAGGCAGAGGCACAGCAACAGCTTCGCGACGACATCCAGACTGTAAGGACTGACATTGAGCAGGGCGGCCAAGAGGTCATTGCCCGGTCCATGCCTGACCCTGATGTGCCTCTTCTCGACGTGCCGCAATCAGAGCGAATACTCAATGAGCCTGTCCCCACCACCATAGACAGAAGCGGCGAGCCGGTAATGTTGAGTGGCAGGGACTTAATAGAGTTTGCGGAGAACAACCGGAATGTAGACCCGCAAATTCCAGAAATATTGGACAGAATTTCCGACCCGGTGCAACAGGCTCAGTTGCTTCGCACTAGGTTCAGGGAGATTTACACCGGGCCTGAGTATATTGGCGAGACCTCCCGGATGCGTACCGGGCAGCCGAACCCGGAGGAGCAGCAAAGACGTGCGGCAGAAGCCGCCGCCGGTACTAGCAAGGGTGGCGGCAAGGGAGCGGCTACGTCGCTGCTGCCAGAAGAGGGGCAGCTTCGTGCAGAGCCAACTCTCCAACCTTCTCGCTTTGCGATTGAAAAGCTAGGCCCAAACGGCACACCGTCATACCAGCGCGTGAGCGCAGAGGAAGCTGCGGCTGTCCGTGAGCAGCTTCGTGCAAATCCTGACCCGACTGTCAGGGTCATTGAAACGCCCGTCACGCCCGGTCAAACAGACCCTGCCGCCATAGCTCAGACCACCCCAATCCTGACACCAGAAGGCGGGGTAAGCGAGTTTGCGGGTGGTAGTCCGGGAACAGCCAGAATACCTGAACGGGTTTCCCAAGAAGAAATGGCGCTGCTGCCGGAGATTGACAGGCAGCTTGAGACGCTTCGGGCTATGCCGCTCAAAGCAGCGGCAGGTCGAGTTGAGAGCATTGAGAAAATGCGTGACCAAGTACTCAGCGGTCAGCGCGGCACACTCAACGTCACGATGCAACAGGCTCTCAACATGGCCACCAATTCGGTCGCTGAACTACAGCCAAAGGCTGAGTTTAAACAAGCCGCGATGGACGGTAATCCTCAATACGAAGTCCCTCCTGACTTTGATTCCATCGCTGTCGAGGAGCGCGATGACCTTGCCGCATCCAAGACCGTGGATGGTGTCGAGGATGCCTACATCGAAGCGAAGGCAACTTACGAACTGCTGAACAATGAAATCAATCGCGGCGGCGTCATGCGTGATGACATTGCTCTCGAAGGGACGCCCAAAGAGCAAGCCCTCAAAAAGGCTATGTCTCAACTGAGCGGCAGCACAAGTAGGCTAATCACTGGTGCCACAGACATCGCTAAAGGACGCAAGCAAACTGGCAAAATGCGGGGCAAGGCCCGTGTAGCGCAGGACATCAATGGGTTGAAGGAGCGCATCACAGAAGCTCGCGCTCTTTTGCAGCAGGACGTTGTCGCTCAAGCTGATGCCGCCCGGACTGGCGTGACACCAGCACCGACGCCAACGCCAGACCCAGCACCGGCCAGCCCGATTGATGACTTCGTTGCCACCATACAGGGGTCAGACAGTCTGCGGAAGCGGGTCAAAGAGGCGATTGAAGGGCGTCGGAAAAAGGCACTGGACAGCTTCTTTGACGAAGGTGACCTTACTGGAGACCAATACGACCAAGCCTATGATTTAATCCCAGCCAAACCGTCACTCATCGGCACCAAGGTAACCGGCTTCAAGACCCAAGAGGTCATGCCCTTCAACCCAGACCGGCCCGACAAACGCAAAGACCCGTTTGACAGTTATCCTGTCGTTGAGGTTTCAGACGGTGTGGACAGTCGGTACTTGATGTGGATTGACCCGGCGGAACAGGGACCCACTGTCCTTGATGTTAATTGGCAAGAGGTAGACCAATTTGGCGAGCTTCTGGAAAGCGACTTCAGTAGACTGCTTCCTGAAAAGAAAACCGCCAAAAAGGAAGCTGTAGCGCTTCTAAAGGAGGATATGGTCAAGGACGTAAAGGCGTCGGGTGACCCTGTCCGTCTTCAGAACCTTGTTGATGCCAAGCTCATCAAAGAAGACGAGGCTCTGGGCCTCATTGACCCGACAAAAGCGTCCGCTGCAACAGGCGCTCCAGCAGCCCCACAGGCGGCTCCTGCCACTCCACAGGCACGGGTTACCCCGGAGCAGCTTGAGGCCGCTAACAGGCGCATACAGGAGCGTATAGACGCCCTTCGTGCATCGGGCGACCAAGGTGGCATACTTGCACGGGCTGTCGAGCAAGCGGTGCGTCGGCGCGGCATCTCTGTAGAGCAAGCCGTCACCATCTTCGACACCGCCGATGTGCTAAACGAAATACTTCCACAACGAAGCCGTGACCGCATCCGGTTTGTGCAGCAGCTTATGGACCGTGGCGGTGCAGCCGAAGGCAGTGGCGGCGAGGCCGGTGGTCAGGTAGCTGGCCTGAACACCTCCCGCACACAGGATGTAACCAATGGCATCATCGAACTGTCGCTGGCCCTGTCCCCAGAAACCGTCCGCTCCACGGCAGCGCACGAAGCGTTCCACACCCTTCAGGATTACTTTGCTGCATACGACAAAGGCTCGGAGAAAATCCTCGACGCATTCTTTGGCAAGCCCCGGCAGCAGGTTGAGTACGACCGCAGCGGTGCAGCTAAGTTCATCAGGCGTTTAAACCCTGAAATAGACCGACAGCTTCGCGGCAAGACGCTGAACGCTGGTGAAATTGCTGCTTACACATTCCAAGCCTTTGACCAAGCGAGGCGTGAGGGCAAGAACATACCCGGCACTGGCGGTCCTGTTCGCAGGTTCCTCAACATGCTGTCCCAGTTCTTCCCACGGATGAAGAACCTCATCATGGGTCGTGGCTTCCGCTCGGTTCAGGATGTTATGCGCGACGCCAGCACTGGTCGCACAGCGCAGCGGTTCGCTGGCCAAGAGCGCCCGGTAGTAGGTGCAGCACCACAGGCCAGTACACTACTGACGACAGACACATCTGTCAGAGACAACAGGGCGCTGGGTCTGCTGCCATTCCTGCGCTTCAAGACCGACAAGAAGTTCGACCACCCACGGAAGATTAACGCCAGTGTTAACCCGAATAACGCCGAGCGGCAAATCGACAACTTGGATGGGTTGCTGAACGACCACCCCAACACACTGGCCTCTGAGAAGGCTTTCGCAGACTTCTTGTCAGACGCCATGGGTAAGGACAACAAGGACGGTTCCGTCCCCATGCCGCCGTTCCGGGCCATCCAGATGGCCAACAACCCTGCCATGATTGCCGAACAGATTGGCGGTCTGACACAAGGCCAGCGTGAGATGGCACAGGCAGGTTTTGATTCGGCTGAAAAGTTTAGGCTTGCCTATGAAGGCGGACTTGCCGAGCCAGAGCATACCGGCAAGCTCATCCTGTGGGGCATTCTGTCTCGTGGCGTCAGCCCGTTTGTGCAGGAGAGCCTGTTCCTAGACGTGGTGCAGGAGCGCGGCAACAAGGCTGGTGTGGGTAAGTTCATCAAAGACGCTGCTGAAGGCAACTTTGACCTTGATGCATACCTTGACTGGGTCAAGACAGCCATCCCTGAGAACAGCCCCGGTGCTGGTGCTACGCACAACCTGAACGCCTTCGGCACAATGACGTTGGCAAAGATGTCTAAGAAGGGGCCGGACGGTCTCACCATGCTCCAGAAGTTTCACAACCTTGTGGCCGACCAGTCGCTGTCTGGCAAGCAGGTGCGGCGCGAGTTCCACAAGATGAACACCAGCATTGGCATAAACAACAAGGTCGTGTCCTTCATGCTGCTAGTTTCTGGCCGCAATGACGTTCTGGTCCTCGACCGTGTCCAGTTCCGTAACCTGTTCAACGATGGCCGTCTTGGCAACTACAACCTCTATGACGGTGTGACCGAGAACAAGAAGGCGGTCACAGGCTCGTCCATCCAGAAGATGGGTGACGACACGATGGGCCTGATGATGTACGAAGCGCTGGAGCGTGACCTGCTTCCTGCTGTCCGCAAGGCATACAAGATGATTGGCCGTGAGGCTGACGCTTCCATGGGACGCTTCCACTGGGAAAGCTGGGTTGCATCTTCAGCACAAGAGGTGGACCACGGCACCATTGACGGCATCATCCACGACGCCATGGGCATCGACCAGCCATACAACAGCATCACCACCAAAGAGGGGCGCTACATCCAGTTCAAGGGCGGGTCTGTTTATGGCTACAAAGAGAACGGTCAGCCATACGTCCACATCCCAGACGGTCTGGGTAACATGTTCGAGTTCACATCCGACAAGGCACAAGCTGTCTTTGAAAGGTTGTCGAAAAAACTCAAGAGCGATGGTATACTACCCTCTAAATTCCAAATCAGTCAGAACAAAGAGAAACCATATTATGAGCGAGACGACATCGACAACGCCGCCCTCTCAGGACTCCTCCAAAGACAAGGCGGACAACTTGTTCAACCAAGGGTTCGAGGGACTGGCCAAGGTAACACCGATGGCACCGGACCAGACGCCCAAGGAACAACCAAGTACAGCGCAGTCCTCGAAGTAAGGGCTTCCGCCTCGCCACAAACAATCGGTCAAACAGGCCGGATGATTGATGTCCTTGCACGACAAGACACCGAGGGCGTACTACGCAAGGCCCGTGAAGGGTTCTCCAACTATTTCCGCAGCGGTCGCTGGATTGATGACAACATCAACAGGTTCCAGCCGCTGGCTGAACTCGACAAGCTGGCCAACAAGGGTGAGATTGGCCTAGCCACCACGTCCGCCTTCAAGATGGCAGAGCTTGCCACCAACAACTCTGGTCGTTCAGAGTTCTCACTGATGCACGGCAACCTGACTTATGACAGGAACACCGGCGAGATTGGCATCAATGAAAACTCCGAAGGCCTTCTCGACATCTTCAAGAGCATTGGCTCTGGTGAGCGGTATATGCAGTTCCAGCAGTACGCGATTGCTCGTCGTGCGCTGACACTCAAAGATGACACCCGCCGCCGGGTCGCTGTTCTCCAGCAGCAGATTGCTGCGACGGCAGACAAGAAGACCAAGAACCAACTCAAAGACAAGGTCCGCAAACTAGAAGAGCGTCAGCAGCGGCTGGATGACACCCTGACGAATGAGCGCATTGCCGATGGTATGCAGTTTGAGAGCGCTGAGTTCCGTGATGTCTTTGACCGCTACAACAAGTTCAATCAGAACACGCTTCAGTTTCTTGTAGACACCGGCGTCATCTCCGAAGCCCAGCGTGAGGCGATGAACATCGACTACATTCCGTACTACAAGTACATGGAGCAGGAGGAGTACGGCACAGGTAAGAAGATGGTCCGTAACTCCATCCTCGGTCCTCGTGTAACGCAGGTGTTCAACAACCCAGACGCTGGTATTCAGGAACTGACGGGCCGTGAAGGCACCATCTCTGACCTGTACGAGAACATCATCAAGAACAACAACGCGATGATTAACGCTGGTCTCAAGAACGTGGCCATGCAACGTGCGCTCAACAACATGGAGACCCTCAAAATGTCTCGCCGGGTTACTGAGCGCGAGAGCGGTAACCCGTTTGTGGTCACTTATTACGAGGACGGCAACAAAGTCTACATGGACCTAGAGGGCGCGGACAACGCCGACTCTGATTTCAACCAGCGCATGTTCATGGCGTTGTCGTCGTTCAGCCCTCCGCAGCTTACCGGCCTGATGGACATTGTGCAGAAGGTGACCGGCATCTTCCGTAACGCCATCACACTGGCTCCGAACTTCATGCTGGCCAACCTCATCCGTGGTGACATTGCTGGCTTTGTTACTGTGACAGAGGGGCAGAAGCCAATCTTCGGAACACTGAAGGGCTTCAAGAACGTGCTGCAAAACGACAGTGTGTCGGAGGAGATGAAGGCCATCTCTGGTGTGGGTGGCTATGCATACGGGCAGGACAGCCGCGACTTTGCCAACGTGTTTAAACGCAAGATTGACCCGCAGACCAACGTGGTTGCCCAGCTTCGCAAAGCAATCGACGGTTTGCAGGATGTCGGTGAGGCATCAGAATTGTCCACACGCGATGGCATCTACCGCGCAACACTTGAGAGGACCGGGTCCAAGACTGAGGCAGCCTACCAAGCCCTGAACCTCGTCAACTTCAACCGTCGTGGCAATCCACAGACACGGGCCGGTCAGGTTCTGTCTCTCCTCATCCCGATGGTGCCGTTCCTCAACGCTCGTATTCAAGGCCTCTACAGAACAGGCACAGCACTGGCTGGCAAAGAGGCGGACCAGAGGAAGGCCATTGCTCGTATAGGTATGCTCAGTGCCGTGTCCACTGCCATCTGGGCGCTGTCTTCTGGCGATGACCGGTGGGATGATGAACCGCTCTACAGGAAGATGAACTACCACATCCTGTATGCTGGCGATTACCGCATCCTCATCCCGAAGGCCTTCGAGGTTGGTGTTCTGGCGCAGACGCTGCCGGAGGTTGTCCTCGACGTTATCTCTGGGCAAGAGGGCGGCAAGTATGTGGCTGACGCAGCGGCGCACACGTTCTTCAACACCTTCTCGTTCAACCCAATCCCGCAGGTCATTCGTCCGACCCTTGAGGTTTACACGAACTACGACTTCTTCCGTGGCCGGGAGATTGAGAGCGGTCGCCTTCAGAACCTGCCGAAGGGACAACGTGCTGACACCACCACGTCGTCGGTCCTCCAAGGCATTGGCTCTGTAACTGGAGACACCTTGGGCCTTAGCCCTGTTCAGCTAGAAGCTCTGGTGCGCGGCCACCTCGGTACGCTGGGCATCCTGTCCCTGAACACCATCGACACAGCCCTGTCCAGTGCCGGTCTCATCCCGGCAAAGCCAGATGGTGTGATGCCCGGTGGCGACATCCTTGGCATCAACCGCTTCATCCGTGAGGGTGCTGACCCATCCAACAAATGGGTGGGTGAGGTTTACGACCTGCGCCGCGAAGCCAACGAGATTTACACTGGCGTCCGTGCGCTGCGTGAATCCGGGCGGCGCGAGGCAGCCCGTGAACTGATGACGGAGAACCGGAAGCTCCTGTCTGTCCGTCGCTCGGTCAACAAGCTGGCAGACAGCCTGTCCAAGATTACCAAGCAGATTAACCGTGTCCGTGACAACGCGACGATGTCCTCTGCCGACAAGAAAGACCGGCTCAACACCCTCATCAACCGCAGGAATCAAATCGCGGAGCGGGTGGAAAGATTATTGGACAGAGCAGGAAAATAACTTTCTTACAAAAACAGTCACCAGAATCAGCAAAATCGTAGAATTAACGGTGAAAGGAGCGGACAGCGCATGAGCGCACGGCATGAGCGCACGTCCGATTCGCCGTTATGTTTTACGCCAGCTTACTGCTGTGCGGGTTACTTACAGGGGAGCCTCAGTGCATCCAAGCGGATGACACCCGTGGCCCGTACAAAACAAAAGAGCAGTGCGAAATAAGAATAGGCCAGATGGTCTCTCAGGTCAGTGTTCAGGTTCCATGGATGAAGGTTCAAGGCTGGCGCTGCCAACAGCACAAGGGAGTCTGATTTGTTCCAAGCATTGATTGGTCCGCTGGCGTCGCTGGCGGGGACCTTCCTTGAGGGACAGGTTTCTAAAACCAAAGCCAAAGCAAACCTTGCTCAGACAGAGGCAGAGGCCAAGGCAGAGGTTATGAAGAGTGCCGCTATGCATGACAGCAAGTGGGAACTCATCATGGCCGAAAGTACCAAGTCGTCCATCAAGGACGAGGTGGTCACTCTGGTTATTCTAGTACCTGTAATCCTGTGCTTCATCCCCGGCATGGAAGATGTGGTGAAGAACGGCTTCGACAGACTGGCTGAGTTGCCGGAGTGGTACACCTATTTGCTTTTCCTTACATGCTCTGCGGCGCTCGGCATCAGGTCACTGGACAAATTCAAGAAAAAATAATGTGGGACATGCACGACCACACCACTCCTGAACAGGCAAGGAAGAACTATGGCCGAACTCACAATGGAACGGTTCCTGAAGTGGAAGATTTTGCCCCGTCTGATGATGGCGGTGATGACGTGGATGTATATGGAAACGCTGTGGTGGTTCCAAGCTCTGCCCCCAGATGCAATGACCACACAGGCCGCCGGACTCACTGCCACCGTGACGGGTGCGATGACTGGTGCTTTTGCTGTCTGGCTGGGGCATGAAAAATGACCCCAACATGGGTTCTCATATTGGTGACCGCAGTCACTCCCTTCGAGTTTGAGGTAACGCCCCTCATGCATGTAGACACCATGGCCCAGTGTTACTTCCAGTCAACTGTCGCTGAGTTCGACATGGCTCAAGAAGAAAACCACAACAAGGAACTTCTCTGTATCCGTGTCGAGGAATGAACACGATTTCTACCCGACACCAGTGTCTATTGTTACAGCGCTGCTGGACAATCTAGGCTGGGGTGAGTGTGCGATGTGGGAGCCGTGCGCTGGTGACATGCGCGTGGTTCACATGATGAAGGAGCGTGGCCATGTTGTGCTTCACGGTGACATCCAGACCG
>Ga0099849_1000033_pt1 | contig 46820 bp, 59 predicted proteins | sample CB_VirMetaG_4_FD_78177 | JGI IMG/M metagenome (GOLD analysis project Ga0099849, IMG submission 78177) | Freshwater to marine saline gradient viral communities from Chesapeake Bay - CB_1508_1M Viral MetaG | ecosystem: Environmental > Aquatic > Marine > Coastal | place: USA: Chesapeake Bay... | reverse complement strand
GCAAGAGAAACTGGAAGCACTCGACAAGCGCATGTGGCGGCTGGAAGCAATGATAATGGGTAGCACGGTGATGGTGGTTGCTATGGTAGTTACAGTATTTATGGGAATGAATTAGTATGGCTGACGTAAATAAGATATCTACCGACAAGGACTTGATGGATGAAGTTGGTACGCTTGCAGCCGGAGAGGCTGGGGGGACTCCCCAAGTAACAGCCGTAGTTCCCACTGTCAGCGATGACGAACTTCAAAAAACCACGGGTACTCTTATCGACCAGCCTGACACAGTAACCGCATCAACAGCGGATATAACTGGCTTGACTGTAGCCACACCTACAGTATCTGGTCCTTCTCTTGGGCAGGTAGCCTCTACGACAAAAATCGCTCCCGATATCACGGGCATGACAGCGGCACAGATTGAGGACGCACGTCGTCCGCAGGTTGATATCTCGCAGGTTGAGGGCACTGTGTCTGCTGGATCACAGGCCGTAGCTGCTACACAGGAACTCGACCAACGCGCCACTGTCCAATACCAGCTTAGTGAGTTGCTTGGCAGCATCGAAGAGGGCAAGCCTATGCCAGCATGGGCCGCACCTGCCGTACGCAAGGTTGCTGGTGTTATGCAGGCACGTGGCTTGGGTGCCTCGTCTATGGCTGCAGCAGCTATGACACAGGCTGTCATGGAGTCGGGCGTTGTTATCGCTGCACAGGATGCAAACAAGTACGCCACGATACAGTTACAAAATCTGAACAATCAACAGCAGACAGCCCTAGCTAACGCCGCTGTGTTTGCGGGTATGGACAAGGCAAATCTGTCGGCCCGTCTTCAGGGGGCTGTCACCAACGCGCAGATACTTTTGTCAACTGAGACAAAGAACCTCGACGCACGGCAGCAGGGCAACACCCTGTCATACAACGCCCTAACACAGGCTATGTTCAAGGATGCTGCAGAGGACAACGCCCGACAGCAGTTCAACGCAAAAAACGAGATACAGGTCGAAGAGTTTTTTGCCGAACTGGGATCACAAGTAGAGGCTGCAAACGCTAACCGCGTGGCTGCTATGGAGCAGTTCAACGCAGGTGAAACCAACGCCATGACGCAGTACAACGCATCACTACGAGATGCTAGGGCAAAGTTCAACGCCAACATGCAGTTTGCCATAGATCAGTCGAATGTTCAGTGGCGCAGACAAACAAACACTGCTGCGACAGCGATACAGAACGAAACAAACCGAATAAACGTCCAGAATCAGTTGAATGTATCTCAGAACGCCCTAAATAATCTGTGGCAGATGTACCGTGATAATGCAGCATGGAACTTCCAAAAGAGTGAGTCTGAATTGCAGCGTCAGCATGAGGTTGGCATCATGGCTATGGAGTTTGCAAATACCAAAGAATTGTACAGTCAAGAGCAGAAGGACAATCTAGCTATGGGTGTAGGCAACTGGATCGCTCTCTGGGCAGCGAATAGAAGCGACGGAGGTACTACCTAATGGATTTGGGAACTATACTGGCTATCGGGTTGCCTCTTCTTGCAGGAACGACGGGAGGAACACCGTCAAAGGGCAAGGGCAAAAAAGAAGACAGCTTCTTGGGGGATGCAGCCTCTGCGTTTGTAAAATTAACTGGGGCAGACGAAACAGAGCAGCCCTTCTCATACCGCCAAATAGACGCTAGGGCTAGGTCCGTGCAGGAACTTACTCGTGGCAATCCTGCCGCTGGACCCACGCTAAGTGCTGCACAGCCGTTCAACGGATTCCAGAGTCCGATGATGCAGCGAGTAATGGACAGGCTCCAATACTCAAATAATTCACAGGTAAAAGACCTACTTAGAGAGTACGCAGTAGTAAGTCCGACTATAGGTCGATCTGCGCCCACACTTTCACTAGAATCATCTAAGGTAGAGTGACATGAAGATGGACATGAATGCAGCCCCAGTGGGCAGCATAGAAGCAAAGGATGAATTTTCATCTGCACCTCCGGGCTATGGAATGATTTCTGACAATCAGAGGTGGCCGTGGGGTAAGCCCCCACAGATTGTCGATCCTGAACAGGCGATGAATGAAGCGGCTCGTTCCCTAGATGTTCCTAAAATCAAGAAGGAAATGATGAAGCTTCTGATGGTAGGGGCTTCAGTCGAGTCTCTCGTCGAGGGTTACTTGTTTCAAAGTTTTCAGGACGGCAAGTTCAACCCGGATGTGGGACTTCTGATCAAGGGGCCACTTGCCATGTACATAGCTGCTATGGCTGAAGAAGAGGGCGTACCCTACAGGTTCTTCGAGAATGCTGACGAACTGAACAAGGGTGAAATGGATGATCGTACATTCTTTGCAATGATGAAGCAAAACAACCCTGCTCTATTCTCGTTCGTCAGGGAACAGATCAATGAGGGTATCCGGCAGGGCTACATGCCAGAAGAACGCAAAGAAGAAAACTTCTTAAACGTCAAGGGAAGCGAATAGTATGGGTATAGGTGCAGGATTTGCTATGGGCCTTGTAAAGGGCTTTACGCAAAACATAATGACAGAACAGCAAAAGCGTCTCTCTGAAAGGGAGAAGGTGGATGCTATGGATGCTCTGGTGATGGAGTACACCATGAAGCCTGCCTCTGATAGGTCAGCAGCGGGTATCAACGCTGCACGAGCAATGATTAAGGATGCCAGAAAACAACTCAGTGATCGTGAGGGTATCGACATATTTGGCACAGCCTCTGACGGCCTAGACCTCGACATGGCTACTCTGTCCTCCACCCTAGATGATGTAGATGGCGCAGAGTTTTACTACGGCTCCGGTAACACAAGAATTCCTGTGTATATACCCCGTCCGACTAGCTACACTGGTGGTACAGCAAAGGCTATGTTTGGCGAATTCGAAAGAATTATGGGCAACGATACTTACAGAGAGTATCTCAAGAATGATCCTAACGCATGGACTCAAATGAACGCCGCAGTCAATGGTGCAAAATTTGCACTCATTGAGGAGAACAGGGATGCCCGTAAACGTGCTGAAGGAGAGCCATTTATACCCTTGAATTGGAATGCGGATCAGTTCGCTTGGGTCAAAGACTTTAAAATGCTTCGTCCCGCAGACTCCCCAGAGGGTCCGTCTGATGCAGCCATTGCCGCTCAAGAGATGGTTGACAACCAAAATATAGATTCGAACAAGATTGGGGCTGTATGGGCTATATCGAATCCTGATGGGGGCGTTGACTACGGCCCGTTTATGTTGTCTGATAACGCAGACATTGCAGCAGGACAAGCGTTTTCTATCGCAAACTTGGGGAATATTTTTGAGTCCGCAGATTCAAATGACGTATTTGTAGACTTTACGAAACCCATACAGATGCCCGGAATGGACGATGCTACTCTGGTGGGAGCGTTTCAAGCGTCTGTGATGTTGGGGAGAGAGGGTGGACCCTCATACATACCAGCCATTGAAAACCTGTCTCCGTCAGCAGAGAACACGTTTTTGTATTCTCTTCCGGCCACCGGGTCTAGTTCGCCAAAAGCTTTGTACACGAAACTCAACACAGCAACAGAGTCCACAGGGTCAACTTTCGAAAGCAAGGTTTTTGCTCTGTACCCCTACATGATAACTGCTCGTTCTGACGATGACATGGCGGGTAACCCTGACAGCATATATACGGTAATTCCGGCAGAAGTATCGCGGCAAAACCACGTGATGAAATTGCATTATGGAATTAATGTGTATGATACTAAATCTTTCGGGGAGATGCGGACTGAACGAGACACAAACAAGCAGGTTATGGATGATCTGGACTTGCTGTCTACAAAAACATCTGAACTCAAGGCGCAAGGCAATCAGATAGGAGCGTACCAACAGTTTAAGCAGGCTGTATTCCGGGTTCCTGTCGCTTTCGCACAATCTTTTATGGCTGATCTTTCAAACTCAAGTGGTCGTGAAAAATTCTTCCAAGAAGCAGGAATTGATACCACAAGCATAACTGTAAGGTCAGACAGTTATCAGCCCACGGACAGTGATGAAAAATTCCTTACGGAGGGCTACCTATCTAGCCTGACAACGAATATACTGGATCAAGCGCGAGAGCGTGATAAAAACGAACCACGAAGCGATGGCATAACATACGCAGAACTTGCTTCTCTACGTCTTGGACTCGCCTTTAAGATGGCCCGCGCTGCTGACCCGTCAGGACGACTGTCTAACCAAGATGTCCAACAGGCCCTTGATCGTCTGGGCAGCGACTTCGATACTGTAGATCAAGTCCTATCAAAAATACAAATTGTAAAGCGTGAGTTTGAATCCCGCTACAGCAAGCTTAACATACTTGTCAACTACGGCGAGGGAACAGGAAAACTCACCAGACAGAACAAGGCTGTCATAGATGCAGCCGTAGCTGTTGATCATCTTCAGAGACGTGCTGATGTCGGCTCAGTAGATAAATCTAAGAGTCAGACACTCGCTTTCAATGCCTTTGAATCTGCTGCTGGTCTAGTAACAGAAGATAATAAGCAGATATTCTACGCCTATAACGACAACAATCAGGCGCAGATGAATGAAAACAATAAGCCTATAGCGTATACGGCAACTGCGGGTGAAGATGGCGAAACTACATATACCGCTTACACCGGCACGGTTGTTGCAGGGCAAGCCGCTTCAGCAAGTAGCACGGCTGCTCCTGAAACACAAAACTATGAATCAACACTGCGGCAGAACATGTTATCTGAAAGAATAGACTCTCCACCGACTCCATACCGTGCCCCAACTGGTCCGGGAGGTAATGAACCTCTTCCGCCTGCAGCTTCCGATCTACGTAGTGCCGAAGAGATTGCACGACTTGATGAGGTCAGAAGCACAAGCAGACGATTCGATCCAAATGCGGCGACCACAGCCCCTAGAAAATCCAAGCCCGTACCTCCTCGCGCTGACGTGGATGTTTCCCAAGTTCCGGGCGATCAGGGCGATGAAACCCCTGTCGCTGCTGCTGCACCTGAAGTACCTGCCCAGCAGGGGTTGAGCCTAGATGACTATGACATTCGTCCGGGATCAGGAAACAACGAAACAGGGATTACGATCATAGACAAGGAAACTGGAATCCCCATGCAGGGCAAGTATGTTGTAAGGGGCGGAATACTGATTCCCGTAGATGCTAATCAACAAGTAAAACCAGCGGTAATGTAGGAAACACCTATGGCAGAACAAACAAGAGCAGACCTAGCGGATGTAGGTGCGACGGCTGGAATTATGAGTCCGGGAGTATTCCCTGCTGTCGAAGAGGCAGCAAAGGCTTCCATCACCCCGCCATCTCGCGTTGATGTGAACAAGGTTCTGTCAGGAGAAATCACTTCTCTTGGCGACACGCCGATTCGTCCGTCTCTTGTAGCAAAGGCAGCACAGAACGATGTCGAGGCTATCTCTGCTATAAACCGCCAAGTTATTGAGTACAACAGGGGCGTTGACAAGAAAGCCTCTGAACCTCAATTCATGTTTACGAAGCGTGATGATGCGGGCAAACTCGTAGCGGACATTCCGCCGACCCTCTCCACAGACCCTGCTGTGAAGGTGCCCGTAATAGGCGGCTTCGGCCCTTCAGAAAAGGAGCAAGCCGAAGACATAGCTGCATCTCAAATAAACCTACAGGAACGCTTGGGAGGTCTTGTTACTCCTGATGTCCAAGAACTTCTGGCAGACTACTACAGGACTGGATTCTTTCCGCAGGTAGCTAGGGACGCAGAAAACTTGGCAAAGGGAGCATTCAAGCTACCTAAGACTGCGTACGTGTACAGTGAGTACGCCCTTCGTGCAGCGGCAGATTCAATAGCAACAGACAGGACTTTTGCGGAAGCATGGCAGAACTACTCATCAGACGCCGTTGCAGACCTAGCTGATCACCGCCGGTTTATTTCTAACCGACTTAACTTCGAGCCTACTTACGCAGCGGGACTAAACGAAGAACTCAAAGAGCGATACATTGCACAGTACGGCAGAGAAGCGTACCTACAAAGATACGAACCCCTGATAAATGAAGAGACAGGGGAGCGTCTGAAGCTGCCTCTTGTGTCTGATGAGGCGGCAGATGCACTCCTCACTTTCGGGTTTTCAGAACTTCCTGCACAAGAACAGTTCGCAGCCTTGTTCCTGCCCAATCTTGGAGTGTCCACAGCATTCGGCAAGTTTCATCTGGCTAGGGGTGCAGCACAAATTAAAAGAATTGAAAATTCCATAGAAAAAAATCCCGACATAAAAAAGATGAATCCAACAGATGCCATACGCGCTTTACGGATTAAAGACTCTAAGAACCGTTACGCACTAGCAGTTCGCAAATTTAAAGCGAACATAGGATCGTACTTCTCACGGACAGTTGGCTACCGGGGACCGATTGGAGATGCCACTGAAAATGCTGAACATGCACGTCAATTAAACAAGCTAGACTCTGAAATAGCAAAATATGATGATGTAATACACACACAGCAGGCTATAAGGGGCGGCGATGATAGCATTGTAATTGTGGCTGATGGCACTCAAAAGGGTCTGGAAATGACCCTCAAGGATGCCATAACCCGCAGACAAAACTTACAGACTAGGATGGACGATCTTAGGCGGGGCACTATGTACACAGGCAACCCGTTTATGGCAGAACTCATATCCGATGAGGTCTTGGTCACTGCAGGTCAAACAGCAGGTTACAACATCCTACCTAGCTTCTTTCAGGAAATGGAGGGCGATACAGGGGGGATGATCGGGGCTTTGGTTACAGCGTTTGGTGGTCGTCCGGCTCTTAGTGGTGTAAAGGGATCGGCTAAGTTTCTTGGAAGGGTTTCAACTCTTGATCAGCCCGTATCTAACATCGGGAGATTTATAGAGGACATACATCTCGCCCCTCGTTCCTTTTTTGTAGACAGGACATTTGATGACGTAAGTGATGCTCTTGGCAGGCAACTAACTCCTGAAGAGGTTGTTTCTTTTCAACAGGCTAACAAGTTGATGGCAAACCTTACACCCGCCGCTAGAGAAAAAGTATTTACATCCCTACAAAAGTACGGCGAAATTCGTAACCGTATCGTCAATTCTTTCCCTGAAGGAGAACCCAGAATTGAGGCTTTGAATGCCTTCACTCTTTCCTTTGGACATGCAAGTGGCTTGGCTCCCCTACAAGTCCTAGAAAAAACAAACATCAAGAAACTAAAGACTAATCTTGATGGTCTGCAGGGAGCAGTTAATGCACAGCTAGAGGCAGAGGACAGTCTTCGCATGGCCTCTCTGGGCATGGACAATCTTCGTCGTATGATGAAGGAGTCCGGCGATATGATCGATGTAGCCGACAGGGACTACATAGAGATGATGGTCAATGGCTTCGAAGCGGCAGCAGATGGTCAACTGAAGCTTATGAACCTAAGAAAGACAGAATACTTAAAGTACCTTCGTGAGTACAAAACATCCGTGATTGAAGACCCATCCTCTGAAATAAGCGGAGACTTGCTTCAAAAGCTGGTTGACGTGGAGGTAAGCCTCACGCCGGGAGCCATGAATGATATAGAACAACAGAGAACCATCCTTGTAAATTCTATGGTTGAACTCGACACTGCCCTTGCAAAACGCATGGAGGGTGTTAATGCGTTGCGCGGAACTGCAGACCATAAACTAGCTTCCGGCAGAATGGCAGAGTTGATGGCTAGTGTGCGGGATCAGAAGGTACGTGCGCTGGGACAGGCTGCGTATAAAAACGCAAACGATGCGATGGGTAACAGGTCTATAGACATGCAGCCCCTGTTCGATGACCTGCTCAACAAGTTGGAAATTTCTGGGGAGGGTGCAATCAGTGCGTTCTTCAGCCCCCAGTCTGAGTTTTTGCGTAGTCGTACGGGCAAGTTTGCATTTGCAGCACTCAACGATGCAGCAGAACGATCTCTCCGCAATCTTACGGACAATGATCAGGCCGACTTCGAACAACTCCTCCTGATATCTAGGACTCCTACAAAAGTAGTGTATGATGATCCTCGCCTTCCTGATGGTAAAGAAGTGCCCAACGAAAATTTTATTTCTGAAGACGCATCGTTCGCAGAGATAGCTGCTACACTATCCGCGAGACAGTCTGAGGATGGTGAGAGGTTTATGGCTTTTCCTGCCACTCCCTTCGAAGCGGAAGAAATAAAACGACACTTCAACGCAAAGGCACGATCATTTGCTGGAGACGACGCCAGTAAGGGTACGCCCTACTCTGATGCTGCGGATGCTGTAGAAGCTTCTTTTGCACAGTTTCCTGAAATACAGGAACCTATGAGGGCGGCAAGAAAAGAATATAAGCGTGTAGTATTCGATCCCATACAGAGTCCCGGTACGCTTGGTAACAAAATTTCTTCGGCTATGCAAAGGACCGAAGTTGAAGAGCCGACACCACAAGGTTATCAGCGTCGATTTGCTTCAGACGAATACCCAGATACTTGGCACGATCCTATGGCACAGGCTGCAGGCATGGCTATATCTACGGGCAATAACTCTGACATTCTTGCATTTGGTGCCCAGATGAACGAGTTTGGAAAGTTTTGGGCAGACAGTGTGACAGAGGTGGGCGGAAGAAACTTCTTTGTCTACGATATGACTATCGACGGAAACAGTGAAGAGAACTTTAACAACATTGGCGGCATGCTTCAAAACGCTATATACAATGCGTGGGGAGATCAGGTTCGAACCAACACCCTAGACAAACTGAAGCTGGGAAGTTTGGGTGCCACGAGCAGTGCAGGGTCCGGTCCCGTAGGGGGAGCGTACGACTTCTCTCGTATAGAAAACATGAGACAGCTTGAGGGCGAACTCACAGTATACGTAAAAACAGCCAGCGGCGAACTTGAACCTAGACAGTGGTTCAACATGGAACGGCTAATATCCGAAGAAAACGATATTGTGAGGCTGGTCGAACTGGATGCCGACGTTCGTAAAAAGTACGAAAAGTTTGTACAGTTTGTAAACGACGAAACTTCGGACGTAGCAGAGGCTGGCAAACTTGAAATTGCCAGAGATAAAAGGGGTGCACAGAAACTTGAAGAGGCATCTAGGCTTCCCGATCCTGCTCAATTCTATGAAAAGTATGTGTTGAACTACAATGAGGGACAGTTCGATACTCTGAAGCAAAAGTTCATGGAGGGGTACTCTGCGGCTGAAAGGAACGTAAGTCCAGAAGAAGCAGAAGAAGTGTTTAACCAGAGTTTTGCCTACATGGTGACTAACGGCTTACTTGCACGAGCAAAAGTGTCTCCTAGTTCTGAGGCAACATTTAAATCCTTTGACGGAAGCGTTAAGCAGATAGAAACTGCAACTAATGCTGCACAGATGGCAAGCGACTTGAAAGACCCATCCACTTTAAAAATCCTAAGAAATGTATTGAGTGACGATCATATTCAATATATGCAGGATATGGCCGATATGATGGTGATTTCATCAGGCACATCTCTGGCAGGATTTACACAGAAGGGCATACGGGGAATATCTCCCAATGAGATGATCAGTCGTGCATTTAACGTGGCACGTGGCATGGTCAGTCCCACCTACGTTGGGGCGGAGTTTGCTTTCCGTATTCTGGAAGAGCAGAAGGTATCTGCATTTGAGATAGCAGCGGGCAGTAAGGAGGGGGCAAGAATAATGCAGCTTCTTATGAAAGACCCAGAACTCTTGACGGAAGCAGATGTCCGCACATTCTCTACGATAGTGACATCCGTTACTGTCAGGGAACTTTTGAAGAAGACTGAACGGGCACCAGACTACGTGCCGCAAGAAGCAGTAGAAGCAGCATATTACAACCCTAAAAAGGAACAAGACGATGAAAATGTACAATAACGGCCAGCGCAAGGGCATGATGTACGGCGGGGCTGCAAAGCGTAAGCCTATGATGTACGGCGGCATGGCCACCACCAAAAAGAAAACCCGCAAGAAGGCTCAAGCGGGGGGCATGATGACAGCCACACAGGGCCAGCAGAATCAGATGCAGAACACGATGATGCAGGGTCCGAAAATGATGGCAGGCGGCGGAATGACTATGGTCAAGAACAAAGCCGGTAAGATGGTCCCTGACTTTGCTGCAGACGGCAAGGGCAAAAGCTAGATATATCTGGCCGACTTATCTATCGCCTCATCTGACCAAGACTTCAAGTATCTCAACAGGCTTGCTATGGAGTGTGCCCCGTCATACTCCGGCAAGCCGTTGTTGATAACACCCTCGAACTCTTCGGGCCTCACAGATTCACAGAGCAACTCGACCTTTCCGTTGGTAAGGAGGTTCGCTTCGAACTTAAACAGAGACGCTTTGTTTGACATCAGACAACTCACTAATAGGTAGATTGTAACAATCGGCCTTGAACGTGAAGCCGTTTGCGGGGTCTACGTCGCCCCTCTGGTATTTCGTTGCCTTCGTGTAGAAGTCCTGCTTCGGAATCTTGCCCAGTATCCACGCCTGCGATGAATCGGTCAGGATGCGTACAAACACATAACTGTCGCAATCCTGTTTGGCCCCGTGTGCAGCCACCGAACAATCGTAGTGTGGAAAGGGACGGGTATTGCAGCGTTTCGTTTTCACGTCGATCCGCTCCCCGTCCCTCACCAAATCATAGTCGTAGGTATTCGACTGGTCTGCGCCCATAGCGTCAGCCACGATGATCTCGCCTATCGCACCGACAACATGACTCAAGCTACCTGTGATGCTGCCCTGTAGATTGCCTACAGTGGCAGCTTTCTTTTTGGCACGTGCTATGATCTCAGGAGTTATCTTTACTTGTAGCATCGGTTTCCTCTAGGAATAAAAGAATTGCTGTGGACTCGTCGGTCTTGAACCACTCACCCTTGCGGTCACTGGCATTGTCCTCGAAACGCTTGTGCATTTCAAGTTCTTTCTCGTGCCGATTGTCCGCAGATATACGTGCAAGAATCTCATAGTCTCTGTGTGGGGATGAAGTCTGATAGCCGTTGAGGCGGTCATCCGCCCTAACTGCCTTGCCGATCTTTATCCACTCAGGCCACGCTGGATTGGTGATGGCATACACCTCACCCTCCTTCGTGCTTTCGATCTTCTCGTGAGACCATGCGTCATCCAGAGATCGGTACTTCCCCGGCTTGTGCAGGGGGTGAAGCTTAGAAATTTCCTTGCCGTTTACGTACATACGCTGGGAGTCCCGCTTCTTCACAGCTTCAGGATTGTCCTTGTAGTACATAGGATTCCCTGTGTAGGGATTAGGCTTGTTTCTCTTGCTCATACTTCTCACGTTTCAGCATCCACTCCTCATAGCAGGGATGGTGAGGATGGGGGTCGTACTGAACCCATCCGTCACCTCTCTTCCACACGAGGGGTGGCTTTTTCTTTTCCTTCTTAGGCGGCATTCAAGTCTACCACTTCACACACGCCCGCAGTACACGCCAGTTCACGTGATCCGGATGTGTTGTCTTCCTTCTCGTACTCTGACAGTGCAGTCCAGTCGATAATCAGACTGCCCCGCTCCTGCTGCCACTCCAAGTAGTCATCGACTTCGATGTCCTGATAGGGTGCCTGCTGATAGGTGTGATCTGAATGCGGCAGGAAGGATACCCCTGATGCCACGTCGAAGTTTTCATACACCCACGCACCCACGTCCATCCACTCGTCTTCCTTGACTGTGATGGTCACAGACGGCTTGTGTTCACACCAGTGAACAGCATACGTCTTCCACAACTCAAGCTGCTCTATGGCTGTCATCTGTGTCCGTGTGACGGCACCCTCTGGTGACTTCATAGCAAACGAGAAGACAGTCGTCGAGTCCGGCTTCATCACACACGCCTCACTGTACACACCCTGCTCCTTTAGGAACTGTGTCAAGGGGTCCTTGTTGTCTCCGCGCACCGTACGAATGTAGTAGTCATTGTGACGGGCGTGGATACCACTAGCGGCGTCTACGAGTTGAGACACAGTGCCCGATGGCTTGACACAGGTGATGGCAGCGGACTGTGGGATTCCAAGCATCTTTGCATACTTGCGATTCGTCTCTACGGCGACTTGCTTCATCTCTTCGAGCCAACGAGGGGAATCGACGGTCTTCGATAAAATTGAGTGATCCATGATACCAGTCAAGGATACGCCCAAGAGGCGTTCTTCTTCTGTGTTGTCCCGCCATACTTTCCTCAGATATTTGAAATCGGTTAGGGTTGACTGTAGGGTGCCCAAGATCGTAGCGAGGCGCACCTTGCGCTTCAGGGACTCCAGCGTGTCGCTTTCACGCACGACCACCTCTGACAGGTTGCAGAACTGATAGGGACGCAGGATGATCTCAGAGCAGGGGTTCGTGCCCCACATGTGCCCTGTCTCACGGCGTCCATTGCGGGCGACCTGCTTGTCTGCTGCATCACGGTTGAAGATGCCACGCTCACCTGACTTCGAGTCGTAGAGAGCCAGCCACTCGCGCATGAACGTGCCCATCTCCGGCTTGCCCTTGTAGGCTACGGAGTTGTTTGCGAGGGCACGTTGCCCCTCGTTCTCCCACCACGCACCAGACTTGGCATGTGCCATCTGATCGTCGTTGAGGTTCGAGAGGGAGATGAGAGCAGAGCGACGTACGCCCCCAACGACTACGATTTCACCGACCTTGCACATCAGGTCGTGACACTCAATAGGGAAGAGGCGACGACCCTGTGCCTTCTTGAACAGTTCGACTGTGAAGTGGAACAGATCATCTAGGGGTCCGGGGCCAGATGCCCTGCCGCCCATCGTCTTGAGCCGCGCACCGGACGGACGCACAGCGGACAGGTCCCACTGAGGAATCTGTCCAGCGTAGAGCAGCGCAATCAGTTCGCGCAGAGACTTGGCCCACCCCGGCTTGGAGTCACCCACACGTATCACCGTGTCCGTCTCGTGCATAGCGTCACTGATCACGGGCAGCTTGTCCACGTTCTCACGCTCCACAGAGAATCCGACACCCGTGCCACACATCAGGATGTACATGCACTCGTCGAACGAGCGGGGGCTGTCCACAGGGATGTAGCTACAGTTATAGCCGCAGATGTTGTCCCTTGAGAGAGCAGAGCCTGCTGTCATCATGCCCCGCATAGACGGCATGATCTCCTGTCCGATCACGGCATCGTGAATGTCGAGAAGATCGTCACGGGGTATGTCGAAGCCGTGCTTGTCCTTGACGTGGTTCGCCATGAAGTTTGTATAGCGATACACGGTCTCGTCCCAGTTCTCACGACGCTCCTCGTCATCAAGCCAACGTGCATAGCGTGACTTGTGGATAAACTGTTGGTAGGTTGTTGGTAGCATATTATTCATTGTTATCTTCCTTTGTTGCGATCAATTTGTTTAGGTAGAACTGTGCTTTCTTGAGGTCTTCAATTCCGTTTTTGTATCTGTACCGCCAGAGGTACTTGAGGATGTTTCCCTGTAGGTAGTATTGGAAGCCGTCGCCTGTCGCCGCTGCGATTGCGTCAAGGCATTCGATACCTGCCTGATTGTAGTGTGGCGGGTGATTGACGTTATCGACATCCTTGCTCTTCTCCCCCAAGTAATCCTCGTTGCGTATCTTCATGTATTCGTCGTGTCTCATCTGTTGTCTCCATCACCCTGTATCTTACCAGCAGCCTTGCGAGACTTCAGCTTGTACATATTCATCTCTGCAATCTGCTGCAAAGAAAACCCTAGATCATCTGCGAGGGCAGCGCAATACCAGAGAACGTCACCGATCTCTTTTGCTATCTCCCCCTTGAACCGTGAGTCGTCACGCCCGTCACGGTAGACCTTCTTCACCTTGTCTGCCACCTCGCCCGCCTCACCGGCTAGGCCCAGAGTGGGGTAGGTGATCTTCATGTCCTCTGGGTAGATGGCAAACTCACGAGCCTGCATCTGATAGTTGTTGAGGGTCCAGTTCTCTTTGATCATTGCGTCTTACCAAAATCTATCTTGACTATGTTCGTACCGTCTTCGTGCTTTACGACGGGGCCGTTGTCGCTGTCCACCTCGTCAAGCATCTTCTCCTTGACACTCTCGAAGGCCAGCCGCGCCAAGCCTGCTTCCATCACTCTGTCGAAGTCAGACTCTAGGAGTTCCATCATGCCGTTCGTCACAATCGTACCGGCCTCGTAGAACTCTTCGTCGTCGTCTGTGGTCGTATCGTACGCAGACACTTGGAAGCTTTCCTCGTCGATCTTACGCAGGATAATGTACCAGCGGTTAGGCATCAGGGTTGCCTTTTCGAATTCACCCTCATCAATCGTTGTCATCTTTTAGCCACTCCTCTGGGATCGAACCCTCTGCCCACTTGAATCCATTCTTCTCTGCCCACGCACCGTACGTGGTCTTGCTTCCCTTGTAAATCTTATTCCGTGCATTCAGGAAAACAATACGAATGTCCAAGTCAGGATGCTGCTCCTTGATCAGAAGCATCTTAACACGGTCACCCTTGTCGAAGTATCCCTTCGCTTCGATGATTATGTTCTGCTTGGTAAGATGAAAGTCTGGTGTGTAGGTGCGGGGCTTGGGCACGTACGTAAGTCGTAGGCTCTCATATTCGTATGGAATTTTTTTGCTACTCAGCTTTTTCGCTATGCCTAACTCGAAGTTAGACCGGAACCCTGCCTTGCGATTGCCGCGCTTCATATCTGCATTCCTATCGACCCCATTCTTTGTATCACGTACCCTGCCACTCTTGGGGAAAGTTTTTCGATTATAGATAGTTCGTTTGTCAAACGATTCAGTGGGACGCATACGTTTGCTCCAGAGTGTGCTACTCTTCCTATCTTCTGCAATTCAGATTCGAGTGTGGTGATGTCACGCTTTTCGGTACCCGAAGACAGCGTACCCAACTCACTGTAGTTGTCGCGCAGTGTGAGGGGGAGACCCCGCTCATTCATGCGAAGACGAACAAGCTTACGCTCCCCGCCACTGCCGCCGTGAGACTCGACATAGACGTGATGCAGTTCCTTGTTCATCTCCATCAGTTCTATCTCGTAGTCTCGTACGAACAGGTAGGGCATATCACACCTCCCTTGTCTTCAGCTTGGTGTACCACACCTGTGGCGGCGACTTGGCCTGTGATGTCACACGGGGGTGCAGTTCTGCTTTCGGCCAGCAGTGACTGCGGAAGCCACACAGATTGCATTCCTTTGCCAAGACCTTGTTGCCTGTACGCAGGGTTTCACCCTTGCGGCGGTACGTCTCGAACTCATCGGGGTAGGGTTTGAATTCCTTAACGTCGGGGTCTGTCAGGAATTTGACACGCTCCTCAGCGTCCGCCAAATATTTGGCACGGTCCTCATCCTGCCACTCCGGTGCCTCGACCATAGCCACCTCGCCGCTCGACTTGTTGACCACGATCCATCCGCCGAATGGCATGCCCGTCGCCGCAGAGTAGAGGAAGCCCTGCATGACGTATCCAAAGGGATCATCTTCCTTGAGGCCATCGTAGCCACCGAACCCAGTGAACTTGTTCTTGAACGCCCAGTCACTTGCTGACTTGATGTCCCACACCTTCTCTGTGCCGGTCTCGTCACGTATGATTACGTCGAGTGTGCCCTTGATCGTTTGATCACCCACCTTCAGTTCGACCTGACGCTGTGAATCAACGATGTCCACGCCCGCCTCTCGCATGACAAGCATGAGGATAGCCTCTGTGATGTCACCGAAGATAAATCGAAACAGCGTATTGTACTGCATCGACTCCTTGATGCCCTTCTTCTCTAGGACTTGCTGGCATAGGGGGCGACCCAAGCCGGACATACGTATGCGATACTCACCGCGCTTTTCAGTGAGTTGCCTGTTTACTGAGTGTCTCGTCTCTTCTACAAACGCAGAAAGACCTGCGGGGGAAGCGCTGGTCTCCCCCCGCAAAGCCTTAGACATGTAGTCCTGAATGTTAAGCAGCGTCAGCATCTTTGAAATCCGCAGCCAGATCGATATCGCTATCGTCTGACATCAGCTTAGATGCTTCCCTGTACCCATTCATTACGTTTTCGTTGTGACCCTTGACGGTTTCCGCAAAAGTTCCCAACAGTTCCTTATCGTCGTCCGTGATAGCTACAGTGCTATCGAACGTAGGCATCGGCGTCCAGTAGGTCACGCTGCCCTTCTTTTGACGGTTCGTACGCAGCAAGATGCTGGTCTGCGCCATCAGTTTGTTTTGCTTCGTCAGACCCTGAATGAAGTCTGCGATAGGCTTGAACCCTGATCGCTTGAAGTAAGCAATCACCGGCTCGTCGGTCACCTCGACAGGCGTACCATCCGCAGAGTGGAACGTGCCACTGATGCGTCCATAGATGACCTGATTACAGACGACGGCACGAGAGGTCAGGTATCGCACGTCATCCTTGTCGAGTGCATCCTCCTCGTCACGAGTGAGGCGACCACACTTGTTACCGCCCTGCGTGTCGGGGAATCCACCGCCAAATGAAGTCTTCTGGACTGACTTGCATGAGAAGCCGCCCTTGCCCTCGTTAGCCTCTGCATCCCACATAGAATACTCGTAGGTACGCAGCAACGCTCGAAGCTTGACTTCTTTGGCGAAGATGTACTGACCGTTGAGAAACATCTTCCAGTCGCCCCGTGTGAGGTTGTGACCGTCGTCCGTCTCCTGATCGTAGTTGATGTTCAAACGAGGAAGCCCGACCTTCTCAGTGGCACCGCCACCCTGTCCAGTAAGCTTCATCATCTCCTCGACGTTATCGCTCGACATAGCCGCTACGATGTTATCAAGGTCGTTGTCCATTTCCATTAGTTCTGTCCCTAACATGATCCTTCGATCTCCTTTACGTTCTAGGGTTGGTAGATAGATATTACTACTCTACGACGTGCAAGTCAAGCCAGTTATCGCCCATTTTTATCTCAATCTCGACGGGCATGTCATACTCGACACCATAGCGTCGTATCGTCTCTTCAGGTAGAGAGAGCATAGCATCCCGCATCAGCTTGACGCAAATGATTTTTTCATCTGGGTGACAGTCAATTACAATCGAGTCGTGGACCGTGTTGCATATCACAGACTGTAGTTTGTTTTCTATGAACAGGCTGTCGAGGCGAACGAGGGCAGCGGGCAAGAGGTCGGCGGTTGCGAACCCCTGCACAGGATAGTTGCATATGTTTGTCCTGTGTGTAGCCGTGCCGTACTTTGTCCACCGCGCATCAGGGAAAGCATACTGCCTGCCAGACGGAAGCGTCACTACGCGCTTCTCGACGGCCTCTCGCTGCAAGTCTTCATGCCAGAGGGATACACCCCCATACTTCTCCTTGAAGGCCCTGTAGTAGCGTTGCTGGGCCTCTGTGCCCGTAGTGCCACCATAGAGAGGCTTGAAGGTGTGGGCCTTCGCTTCTTGACGTGAGCAGCCTATGACACCAGCAGTGTAGCTGTGTACGTCAGTGCCGATACGCACATCATCGTACGCCTGCTGATCATTGGCTAGAAATCCTGCGACTCTGAATTCGAGTTGCGAGTAGTCGCCCTCAATGATCTTGCCGTCCTCAAAGCGACTCTCGACAACCTTGCGTATCTCGAAGGTATTACCACGTGGCATATTCTGAAAGTTCGGGTTACGAGACGAAAGGCGACCCGTCGCCGTAACACACTGCATAAATTCCGGATGTACGATTCCGTAGTCATCGACATTGTTTTTCATCCCCTCTACGAAGGTTCCCAAATACATACGCAACGCATTGTAGCGCACGTACGACGATGCAAACTCACGGGCCGGACCCGACAGTTCGAGTTCGCGTTCAGCCAGTGTGTCCTTGTCCGTCTTGAAGCCAGCAGATGCCACGTCACGCACGTTGCGCGGTACGATCTTGAAGCCTGCCACCTCACTTGTCGGGCGATAGACCACACCCTTGCCGCCGCATGTCTTACAGATACGCAGAGCCTTGCTTGGTGTGCCGTCCTTGCGTACAGGTCGAACTTTGCCGAATCCGACACAGGTGCGACACTGCTCACCAATTGTCTTATATACGACATCCGTGTTGTTGCGTACAGCGAGGCGGAAGTCCTTGCCTGACATGCGTGTGCGCTGCTTGGGCTTCATCGTGGCACCACGACGCTCCATGCCCAAGTTGAACATCTGTGACCACGCCTTCTTGTCTCTTACCCTGCGAGAGTAGAGAAGCATCGACCTGTCGTCTGGGCTGGTCAGACTGATGGGCGTGTCACCCATAGCCTCACGTGCCATCTCGTTGAGGCGCAGTTCGAGTGCGTCGAGTTCCTCTTGGTACTGCTTCTCAATCTCTTGTAGTGTATCTAGGTTGACCCGCAATCCGTTGCGTTCGATGCGGGCCAGTGTGTCGGCCATTTCAAACGACAAGCGCAGTGTCGGCAGTAGATCGTTCGTCATTGTATAAGTCCTCGAATGTAGTGCCAAAGGCATCCAGTTGTTTCAGGGCTACTTGCTCCGTGCTTATCACGTCAGCAATGCCATACTCTCGTACTATCTCCCACGGTATCTCGTAGAACGTCTTGCCCCCGTCCAGATACGGCTGAACAAGGTCCTTCTCCTTTTGCACTGTGTCATACTTTTTTGCAAGAGCAGCAAGTCCAAGAGGCCAGCGTCTCGCTTTTGATAAAACATACTCCGCAACCATAGTATCATAGATGTCTCCCTTGTATATGAACCCGCAGTCACGTATCCACTGCAAGTCAAACTTGATGTTCTGGCCCAAGACCACATCGGCGCAGTAGAGGGCAGTCTGAAAGCTGTGCATTGCGTTGGGCGTGGGTGGCTCAGTCTCGTGATAGTAGCAGTGGTAGAATACATTGTCTTCACCCAGCCACTTGTAGCCTATCGACACAAGGCGGTTACCGAAGTAGGGCAACGCAGTCGTGCCACCGTTGGGCTTGCCCGTGTGGGTTGTCTCTACGTCAAAGGTCAGGACGTTCATTCCGACTCCTCCTCGAACCGCTTCTGTGCAAAGTATGCAGCGAACTTCTCTGTGTGTTCGTCTGATAGCATAGGCCAACGCTTACGTACGCGAACGTACTCCTCGTCGTACAGGTTTTCAAGTATCTCTTCGTTTTGGTGGTTGCTCATGTCGGCTCCCGTCCAACACACGTTCTCTGTGTGTTTTGATGCAGTGGCAGTTTGCACATAAAACATCGCATTTTCTTATCTCCTCTATCAGCGTTTTGATTGCATACTCTAGCATGTGCGCTATTGATTTCTTTTTAGTCTTGGGGTCTTTGTGATCAAAGTGCATGGCTACGGGGTTTTCATTGTAGCCACACACAGAGCATCCCTTCTTGATCTTGTACATACTTATCCAATGCCTACGTCTGTATTTCTTGTACCTATCCGTAGTCATCAGTAGTACACCCCACGCTGAACATCTATCTGTGCGTTGATGGGGCCGTGCCATCCGTTGATCTTGTTCTTTGAGATGCAGATGTGACGCACGATGTTCTCAACATCACTCGCCCCTGTCTTGCCAATGCCGATGATGATGTCAGCCTCGCCAGCCTTGCCGGTCTTTGAGTTGTCCATCATGTTGTAGTCGATAAACTGCCGGTCATGCCCGTCGTTCGATGCCTGACTAACAGCCCACACCAGCATCTTGTTGCGCTTGGCAATCTCACGGGCGTGAACATACGTCTCCTTGAGCCGCTCGTCACCACGGTTGTATTCGCCAGATATGCGGAACTTGTCAAGCTGATCCATGAACATGATGTCTGGCTTGTTCAGCTTTGCGTATGCGTCAGCTTCCTCGACGCCCATGCCCACAGCAGCCATTACCTTGAGGTATGGCATCACGTCACGCTCGTACATCGGTGTGTACTTGGCACGATTGTCGTCGAGTTCCTTGCGTGTGATGTTGAAGAACGACTGGATGAGGCGCAGCTTGATCTTCTCAGCAGGCTCCTCGTTTGCCCAGTAGACAACCTTGTGTCCGGCCCGTACGTACGAGGCAGCGAGAAAGCAGCAGAATGTCGTCTTGCCCACTTCCGGACGGGCAAAGATAATACCCAAGTTGCCACGATCAAGGCCAGCCACACGCTCGTTGATCAGGCCGAACTCAAAAGGGAAGTCAGGTTCTCCGGTGTTTGCGTCGAGCAGTTCGTCGAGACTGTCCGTCACCTCTTCATAGGTGGTGCGGTCAGACATGCGTCCATCCTCAACAGACTCGACCATAGCCCGCAACTCACCGAAGTCCTCGCTCTCACCCGTGAATATCTCAATGGCCTTCTCACCAATTATACGGGCACGATCACGCAGCCAGAAGTTACGCACCATGTCGAGGTGCATGTCCATGTTGTGTGGATTGCCCTGCTCTAGGGTGACGATCAGTTCCTGTGCCCGCTCTCGTGTGGAGTCCGGCATAGCAGGGTTGCGATCATTGAACAGGATGGCAAGTTCACCAACAGTGATGTCGTTCTCGTAGGTAGTGTGCGCGTGGGATATCACGTCGAACACATCACGCATCTCTTTGGTGAACATCTCACGTGTCACCGTGTTAGCCACGTTCGAGAAGAATTCAGAGTTGAGGCAGAAGCCCAGTAGTTGTTTATCTATCGATGTAGGATCGTAGGAAGTCATCACGTTCGTCCTTTTGCATGTTTTTCAAGTCGGTTCGAAGAACCATAAGCTTTGTAGGCACGTGGGTGTGTAGCGCACGTACCATCGTAATAGCCTTGTCAGTGGCATCCTTGTCAAGGGCGACGAACACACGGTCATATTGTTTCAATACATCGACGTGTTCGCTAAGAAGATTAGTTCCTAAGAGGGCTACACCCGTCGCCACAGAACACACACTGCAAGCACTAGCGCAATCTTCGCAAACAATGACGGCAGAAGAAGAGCCACATACAAAAGGACGTTTGCTATCTCCGTACCTATACCACTTAGGACTTCTATCATCTAATGATCTCCCCGCTGCATCGACAACCCTATTGCCATCTTTGATTAAAAATACTGCACGATTACGCTTGAAGTCGTACCGAATGTCAGCCTTACCCGACAGATACGCATCGTACGCATGTACACGTTTAACATAAAGTTCCGCGTCTAAGCTGCGAGAAAGACTGACAAATGTGTCGGGCACCTCGTAAGTGTTATTAGTACGGAAAGGAGCAGGCACCAAAGCCTGCGACCCACGCAGGGCACGGCTGGCATGTTCCTTTGTCAGAGTGATACCTGTGCGACCAGACACGTTACAGTCAGCGTGAAAACAATACCACAGGCGTTGCATTCCGTCGTCGGTGACGCTAAATGTATTCTTCTTGCCGCAGACAGGACAGTCTGATCTGTATCTTGTCAGCGCAGGGAAGTCGAGTGACTCAACGTACCCACATAACCAAGCTGGTGATTTCATCGTTGCGTTCCTTGTTTGTCAGAAGACATGCCCCCTGCATAATCGACATGGCAAATCTTGTCAACACGAAAAATCCCTTGACCCCTGTTGACAAACCAGCTACACACAAAGAACAACACCCTATAGGGAATACCCTGTTATGAAAAAGATCAATAGAATCAACCCTATAGCTAAAGAGTTACGTAAGTATGGTAAACAAGTAATACCTGACAAACGTACCAAAGAAAAAGACAAACAAGCTAAGAAGGACATTCGTGATGGGAAGACCAGCGAAGATAGACGAACCGACAAAGACCTATAGTCTGTTGATGTCAGTCAAACAGTACGAGAGACTGGCTGCACATTCTGAACGCTTACAGAAGACAAGCAGGGAACAAGTTGCTGTGTCTGACTTGATGCGTGAGGGTATCGACATATACTTGGACGCCCTAGACGAGGATGTACCTGATGAAGAATAACCTGAAGACCAAGCCCCTAGAGATAGAGATTGTCAACCGATGGCGGTGGGAGGTTGTCGCTCCAGTGTCGTCCGTACGCATCGGGGAGACAAGCCGTGAACTTGTCAAGAAGAAGCAGGCCGTAGACTATCTGCGCCTCGTTACAATTTTTGTCGGAAAAAGTGAACAAGAGTGTAAACGATGGCTTGACAAGCACCGTCACGTCTTGGTAAAACTGGGTATTCCTTACGAGGTTGGTAGTTCGTAGGGATACACTTTCGTTGTTGTGTGTGGAGAGCGGGGCTGGATTTTTCTGGCCCCGTTCTTTTTTGTGCTTGACGCCTGTTGTTTTAACCGATATGGGTTATGTATCTCAACAAACCGGAAGGGTTACACACGATGGAAATCACGAACGAACAACGTCTCGACTTGCTCAAGTCATACAACAATTTGAGAAACACACTGCAAACAATTTATGACTGCCATGATTTGTGGATGTCTGATGTAGGCAAGCTGGAAGGATTGCAGTGTGACTTGCACCGCATTTTCAAGTTTGTACCCAAAGAAGATGACGAGGGTTGTCGTATGCCCTATGCCGACTGGGTTCTGGCAGATGTTTCGGAGCCTGACGATGCGGACGATTGATAACCACGTCGAATCTTGTCACTGCTGGGAATGTGGTGGCTACGGCAAGAAGGAATACACAGAGGCCGTCCCCGATCCGATTCGGGGCGGCGATCTTGTTGGTGTTTTTGATGAGTGTGATGGCTGTGATGGTGATGGTGAATTGTTACGCGCCAAACTAACACAGACGACGGTGATCCGTGCCCTGTTGACACAGGCAAAACACGCCATAGAAGATATCGAAGTGCTTGACACAGACATTGACCGCATCTATGGCAAGATAGACGACGCCATTGGTGACATCGAAAGATATGAAACAAAGGTAGGTACACGAGATGGGTAAGGTAAAGGACTGGCTGATTGAAATGGAGGAGGACGCCTCGTGCATGACACGCGAGGAGTGGATGACAAAGCACGGCGAGACTGTTGTCGATGTCTATGATGAATTCAAACGCAGGGAACACATCGACGAGCCGGATCAGGGGGACTTGTTCGATGTATAGGCCGACAAAGTATCCGACGCTAGACAAGGACCCACGCCTTGAGAGCGTGACAAACCGCCTGACAAATCTGCGGACGCTAATTGACGAGGCAGACTGGGATGGCAAGCCCGTTGACGCTATGACAAGAAACGAGGCAAAACGCCTGACACAGATGACAAACGCAGGGACGCTATGGCTGCCAAAATTTTGACAAGACAAACTGACAAACGCAACGACGCCAAGACAAACCGCACGACGCTACCGCCTGACTATCCCTGCGACGTGTGCGGCCAGCCAGCCATGACGAAGGAAGGGAACCAGCTGCGCTGCCCGTCCTGTTGGCTGCGGGAACAGGGCCGGAAAATAAAACCGCTTGACCATAGGGGTTACCGGCCCTAATGTTGCCGCAACGATTAGGAAACACGACAGGGACACAACGACATGAAAAAACAAGTAACGCTGATTGACCATGAAAGAATGGTCCACAACATCACCAGCGTTTACCGTGACGCCGATGCCGTACAATACAACGAAGGCTTGGTGTGGTATCCGGACGCACAGAAGGCGGCGCACGATATCGCGGCAAAGTATGGCATTGCGGTCTATATTGTGGTGGCTGTTATCGCGGCATTGTCCCCGAACAACAAGTGGGCGCGTAATGTTATCAATGCCGACGCTTTGATCGGCGCTTTCCTGCGCGGTGACGGGATCGACGCTGTAAAGGTATCCACCTATCACGCTATGAAAAAGAAGGCTTGGGACATCTTGGCGGCGCGTCCGGACTATGACGGGGCAAAGCGCATGCTGAAGGGGCAAAAGATCACGTCGTTTTTTTGTGATATAATGGGCGAATTCAACGTCACGATTGACGGCCATGCCCGCAACATTGCCTATGATGAAAAGGTAGGCTTGACTGATGATCGCACCAATATCGGCGTCCGTGAATACAGGGCCTTGCAGGCTGCATACGAAGAAGCAGCACGGCGCGTCGGCCTGATGCCCTACCAATTACAGGCTATCACTTGGCGCGTCTGGCGGGATCGGTGGGGTATCACTTGACAAACCGGCTGACGCCAAAATGACAAACCGGCTGACGCTATAAAACATCGGGGATCAATTAACGGTTTCTTGTTCGTCCGTTCGGGGGCGGGGCAAGACTGGCGGATTGATCGGGCAGGCGGCGAGTCGATGGGGCCAGCCTGCCAGCCTTCCCAACTTTTTTCGGCGGGGGGGTTCAACTGGTGCAAATTGTGTGCCATGATTCACGAACTGGCCACGAAGCCAGCAACAACAACGACGAAAGGGGCACGACATGCCACTTGATATTATACCAATAGAAGAGCAGGCCGCCAGCCGGTCTAAAGCACGGGGCGGGGACATCTGGGCCACGCACAAGCGAATTGACGATGTAAGCCTATATGAACGGTTTGGGCAGATTCGGCGGGTGCCGCTTGAAGCACAGACGACATACACTCATCAGGATGTTGAATTTGTCGAGCCGCAACCGCTAGAGGGTTTCCATGCTTTGCAGAACACGGCAACGGGCGGGGTTCTCAATGTCCGGCCTGTCGGCAAGTCCTATGCCCTAGTCCCGCATGACCTGCTATTCAGGGCACAGGCGGAGCAGCTGGCCGGTTCGGACCTGCCGCTTGACAATGTCGAAGTGGTGGACCGTCTCTATGAAGAGGGGGCACGGGTTCACCGGACGATCTATTTTCACGACCTACAGTCTCGCTCCACCACACGGGGCGGCGGTAATGATGTAGTGCGCTGCCGCATGGACATCTTCAACAGTGTTGATATGTCTTGGGCCTTGCAGATATTCAGCGGGGCCTATCGTGACTTGTGCCGTAACACGTTGGTGTTTGGCGGTGAGAAAGCCTATCACCAGCGGAAGGTTCACAAGGGGGCTGTATCGCCTGAAGCCATGATCGGTAAGGCAACAATGGGGCTTTCCATGTGGCAGAACCAGAAGGATCAGATGCGCTTGTGGCGGTCTGCACCTCTGACTGAAAAGCAGTTTTCGGACATCTGCAAGGAAACGCTCTGCAAGAAAAACACGGCAGCAGCGCGAACCGATGAACGTCTGGCCATCAATGAAAACCGTCTGAATTGGATGTTGGAACGCTTCAAGGAAGAAAAGGCGGAACTGGGCTTGACGCTCTGGGCCGGTTATAACGCCCTGACGCACTGGGCCACTCACTTGCCGGACGCAAACACCAATGGCCGCAACGAGCGCAAAAGGTACCAGCGCAACGAGCAAGTCCGGCAGATAGTGGACGGGCCATCATGGCGGTATCTGGAAGGGTTGGCAGCATAGGATGGAAGCTATCTTATTACTTTACCGGACGGCGGTTCTGGTTTTCCTTATTCTTCTAATAACCGCCTTTATGTCTATCTAAGGCCCCGCGGGGCAGAAAGAACACACAACATGTCTACCATCTATACACCTGAACTTCTGGCGCAACTTAAGCAGCTTGGCGATAATTTCGAGCAGGCTATACGACGGGACGAGCGGCAGATATTGCTTGCCAAGTTTCGGGCGGAGTTTCCGGCCACCGGCAACAATACCGATATGCACGGCCATCCGCTGCGCGAATCCGGCCCGCAGCCGGACGACGTTGTAAGGGTCGGACTGAACGCAACGCACCGCACGATGCTTTCCTATCTGCGCGATGGATTCATGGCGGTTCCTACTCTTGCCGGTCATTGCAATATTAAGAAGCAGTCGGTTTATACCTATCTGGGCCAGCTTGAACAGGCCGGATATAGGCTTGAGAAGAGAAGCACCGGCAACAGGCGGGGCGGATATCGTTTGATCTATCGGCTTGCCAAGTCGGCATAGCTTGTGCTTATAATGCGGGGCGGGCTGTTGTTGGCCCGCCTCAACGTCTAGGAAACAAGGATAGGAAACTAATGGAACTCTCAATCTTCGCACACGAAAAAGACACCGTTTCGGATCACAACAAGGGTAATGCTAAGGTGTTCTTTGAAACCACCCACCACAAAACCTTTAAGGTTGTTAAGCTTTCCGGTACAGATCAGTACGGCAATCCGATCAAGGTTAAGGTTTTCATGGACCCAAAGCAGCCGGTGAAGAAGGTCGTGAATTACTCGCACGATCACCCAAAGCATAAGTAAGCCAGTTACCCAGCCGGAAGGGGGCTAATACTCCGGCATCTCCTCCTAGCCTTGCCCCCGTCCCTAGTGGCGGGGGTCTTTTTATGTGCGGATGCCAGTTAATAGCCTTGCGGGTTGTATAGGTTGGATTATCTGGCGGGTTGCATGTTCGGGGAATGCTGCGCTTTTTAACCTCGAAAGGCCACCCCGCATAATAACCGGCATGACAAATCGATATACACGGGCGCATGTGCGGGCGGGTTGCCCCGTCGTTTTATGCCGCGGTAATTGTTTTGGGGGCAGGGGCTGGTGTCACCTTGGCAAGACAAGATCACCGATATTAATTTACCTGTTCGTGCGGGCGCACGCATGGGCCACTGGGGGGGAGTATATAAGTGTAGGTAATCCCGACAGCAATTGTGGAGATTGAGGTTATCGATATGCGTAAAAAGGATACGTTGGGGAGGTCGGCGGGTACCTATGGGGTTTATCCCGGCGGGCCTATGCCCATAGTACAGTCAAATTTTAATTTTGTCAAGAAAAAAAGTTGACAGACATGTAAAAAGTACCTATACTGTTGACGTGAGCCGCATTTTTATGTCGAACCACCCCACAACGAAAATTACTTCGTCATACAATCAGTGGTATCGGACATAAATGCGACTCACTCCTCCTTCTTTTCACGGGAAACACCGATGTTCACCGCCATGATCCTTGCATGTTGGCTCCACAGTCCCAACGACTGCACACAATTCACCGACAGGCGGGGTCCCTACCTCGACAAGGGCGAGTGTGGTACCCGTGTCGTCGAGATGATAGGCGAAATACGCACGATTACGCCCGGAATGATCATCGTCGGTGCCCAATGCACCATAGTCGCGCAGGAATCTACGTAGATATGAACCTTCTCCCCCAACAAACACCGAAAAAGCGGGAACTCACACCCCAACAGACGCAGTTCCTCGACATTCTCTTCGAAAACGGTGGCAACGTGACTGCCGCAGCCGTCGATGCGGGCTATTCGAAGGGCAGCGCAGTCTGGCTACGCAAAACCCTTGCCGATGAGATCGTAGATCGCACGAAGGATGTCCTATCTATGAACGCCTACAAGGCTGCTACACGCCTCGTAGACACAATTGACAACCCCGCCCCCGAACGCGGTGATGATCTGCGTCTCAAGGCTGCTGAGAGCCTCCTCAATCGCGTAGGAGTGAAGCAGGCGGAGACAATCAACCACAATGTAACTGCAGTACACGGCGTTGTCCTGCTCCCCCCAAAGAAAGAGGTCGTGATCGATGGATGAAAAAGCATTTGAATCGTGGAAAAAAGAACAACGCGCAAGGTTCTCTAATTTCCGGGATGAAGTAAAGAAAGAGTTTGACAGTTTCCGCAGCGAGGGTCGCAGCAAAGTCAAAGAAGGCTCTAAAGAAGTAAAGAAAGCAAAAGATAAGGCCGATAAAAAGATAGATAGGGCTGCAAAAGCCTTTCGTCCTAGTGGCGGAGGTGGCGGGGGCGGTTTGTTTGCTCCTAGCCGCTTTATGACAGGGCGTAATAGAGGTGGCAGAGACGCGCAGGGTGGTATGCCCAAACTGGCGCACGGCGGCAAGGTCTGTCGTGGCCGCTCCGCACAGGGAAGCGCGGAGAAGAACTAGGTGGCAGGACGCCCTAAAAAGGACCCCAACGCACCCAAAGCCACGTACAACCTGTCTACAAAGGAACGTGCCCGACGTGCTGCCCAAAAGAAACTCAACGGGGCCAAGCGTCGTGCAGCCAAGACAACGAAGGCAGCAGAAGACAAGCGCAGATACGCCCGCAAACTCGAAGACAAGATAGGTAAAGTGGAGAAGGCCCTTGTTGGCAAGGATACGACAGTCATTGATCAAGGAGATTTGGATGATCTACCTGCAGCCGTTGCGGACTTGGTTGAAGACAGTGAGATCGTATTTCGTCCGAATGAGGGACCACAAGAAGAGTTTCTCAGCGCGGGTGAAAGGGATGTTCTCTATGGTGGTGCAGCCGGGGGCGGTAAATCTTTCGCTCTCTTGGCCGATCCTCTGCGCTTCTGTCACAACCCTAATCATCGTGGGCTTCTTCTTAGGCGTACTCTCGACGAACTAACCGAACTGATCGACAAGTCGCGCCAGCTATACACGAAGGCGTTTCCCGGTGCGAAGTTCCGTGAGTCGAAGTCTACGTGGGTCTTTCCCTCCGGCGCAACCATCTGGTTCACCTATCTCGACAAGGACAAGGACGTAACTCGTTTTCAGGGACAGGCATTCAACTGGATTGGCATCGATGAAATTACACAATACCCCACGCCTTATGTGTGGGACTACCTGCGTTCTCGCCTTCGTACTACTGATCCTGAACTCCAGCAACACCTGTACATGCGCTGCACAGCCAACCCCGGAGGAGTGGGTGGTTGGTGGGTCAAGAAAACCTACATCGAAGGAACACCTGAGAATAAGCCTTTTCCTGCCTTCGATATAGAAACGCACAAGCCGTTCCTCTGGCCGAAGGGACACGAGAAGGAGGGTCAGCCTCTCTTCTTCCGCAAGTTCGTCCCTGCCCGCTTGACTGACAATCCGCACCTTATGGCAGACGGCCAATACGAGGCGATGCTCAGATCACTGCCGGATGTGGAACGCAGGCGTCTCCTCGAAGGCGACTGGGACGTAGCGGAGGGTGCAGCCTTCCCTGAGTTCTCACGAGCCAAGCATGTCGTCGAGCCATTCGAACTTCCGACGAACTGGCCGCGCATCAGAATGGCCGACTACGGATACGCAGCACCCTCATGCGTTCTCTGGGGTGCAATCGACTGGGACAACAATATCTGGATATACAGAGAACTATATCAAAAACACTTGACAGCAGAGGAACTGGCTGGTAGAATACTAGAAGCGGAACAGCTAGACCCGCTACCTCACTACACGGTCCTAGACTCGTCCTGCTGGAACAAGACGGGTTTCGGGCCGTCAATTGCAGAAGTGATGATGAGAGAGGGCGTACGATGGACGCCATCAGATCGCAACCGTATTCAGGGGAAGATGGAGATACACCGCCGCCTAGCTGACGATCCCTACACAGAGGAGCCACGTCTACGCTTCTTCTCTTCGTGCCAGAACATCGTCAAGCAGATTGCAGGCATCCCCCTATCGAAGACGAACAGCGAAGACGTAGATACGAAGGCAGAGGACCACGCATACGACGCCCTGCGCTACGGAATGATGACACGCATGAGTGGTTACGTTTCTATACATCAGCAACTCAATGCGATCAAGAGTCAGGTCCACCAAGTTCAAGACGAAGTATTCGGATACTAATTGATGGCAAAAAGAGTAACAAAAGAACAGAAGCAGAGCATGACGCTGCGCGAACTATTTCAGTTCGAAGCGTCTATGAAGCCTGATGGAAGTGTGCCTCAAGAAATAGCTTCTCACATTAAGAGACTAGATGGCATCATAGATCAAACTACAGGCACTCCTGTTTTAGATTTGGTTGTTAAGGATATAGATGTCGGTCAAGTTTTTGGCGATGTTATATCAGACAGCCCATTCAGGGATGCTGATTTAAAAGCGTCTCCTACTATTCGCAGCAGGTCATCCCTGTTGATTACTCGTTTGAATACCATGTTTGATGGGGCAGGATTTGGTTCTGGATACGTAAAGAAAGAAGTAGAAAATTCTCTTGGTAAAGATGTCTTTAACAAAGAAGCTGGTTGGGAGTTTAAAAGACAAAGAAAAATACCTACGGGTTTTCAGCCGGACGTTTATCAAAAATTAAAGTCTATACTTGCAGATGACTCCGTTCCTAAGGAAGTACGGCTACAGATGGCTGGACACTTATTCGGAGGATTTAGACCTGAAAACATTTCAAAATTTAGCATAGAAAATTATGACCGCGAGAATGGTATTCTCACTTATTACGACAATAAAAGCAAGAAGAATAAGTTTGTAGTTGTCAATCCCGCTGTTCAGGGAGTTCTGGATGAACAAATAGGGGATAGAACATCCGGTGTAATTTTTCCGAACGCAAAGAAAAATCAAACGTCCCTAAACACGTTACTTACAAATACGATGGAAAAGGTCACCTTTGCGAAGCCGGATGGATCACTCAAAGCGGAAAACTTTACAGTATACAAACTGCGAAACCTTAATGAGACAATTCTTACTGATTCCGGACTACTAGAAAGTGACATTGATTTTCTAAATGGTCGAAAGCCTCAGACAGAAGCGGCAGGATACGTTGCTAGTGCATCTCGTCAGAGACGCATTAAACGAGCAGCAAATGAGTTAGTTGCATCGATTGCTGGATATTCAGGAACGCAGACTGTAGCACAGTTCGCCTCTGACATAGGGATTAAATTTCCAGAAAAAACTCTGCAGACTATGGTCAGTCGTGATCTTCTTGTGGCTGATGAGTACCTAGAGTCGCTTGACGATGCTTTTCTTGACAGCCTAGAAGTTGAGGGCGGTCAATTTAGCAAAGGCAGTGTTCCCGCCGCTGATCCTGAAACAACTGCACAGTATCAGGCGGAGTCCAGAGCAGCAAGCAGGGTTCGCACGGCAGACCTTGAAGCTACTGCAATTGCCGCTGAGTCGCAAAATATAGAGGGCAGGGCTGCTCTACAAAAAAAGACGGACGAAGAGATTAGAGCCGCCGAAGTAGAGAAACTACGAGTAAGCAAAATCAGAAAAGAAGTTAAGGACGAAGCAGCAGGAGTAGCAGGCGGAGATGTAGACACTGCAAAGCTTGCCAAAGAATCGGTAGGTAACCCCAACCCCAGTCTCACGAATAAGCTGGCTAAGTTCGGAATCAGGCTGGGTGCAGCCGCTGCAGCCGTAACGACAACAGCAGCAAAGTCTGCTCCTTTCGTAGGTGCATTTTTCATACCTGACCGTATTCAAGACTTGCAGGATCGCTATGGCATGTCCAAAGAAGAAGCAACTGCTATGGCTGGCACAGAAGAGTTAGTCCTTCCTGTAGGCATAGGAATGACAGCCAAAGAGGCTGTAGAAGATGTGGGTGAAGCAGCCGCCAGTTCTGTCATAGAGGCATCTAAAGAGCCATTTAGAAAAGAAACAGGAATGGAACTGACTGATAAGAATTTAGGACGAGGAATCGTATCTAAAATAACTGGAGGTTTTTCGTATTCCTCTGGTGGGTTTATAGAGAAAAGGAGATAATCTCATGCCCGACAACAACTACAACTACGGCGCATCATACATTATGAACGCCGACAAGACCAGCGTCGATACAGACGAAGGTGCAACACAACTCTACCGTGAAGGCTTGGAGTTTGATGGTCGTGTCGTAACTGGCCCGATGATCGAAGATATGCCCAAGAAGCAAACAAAAGCAACTGTGGAAGCTTCACTGTTTAAGATGGCAGACGAACGCGACTACTAAGGAAGCGACATGGCCGATAATTTCCTAGAGCCGGACGACGAACGTGCGATTCCGATCATAAACCCTGATGAGCAGATGCCCGGACTTGCGGGCCACATCAAGGCTAAGTTTGACGACGCAGAAAACGGACGGTTCTCATACGAACAGCGATGGCTGCAGGCGTACAAAAACTTTCGTGGGATTTATGATTCCACAACGACGTATCGCGACAGCGAAAAGTCTAAGGTGTTCATCAAGATCACCAAGACAAAGGTCCTTGCTGCGTATGGGCAAATTATCGACATTCTGTTTGCCAATAAGAAGTTCCCACTTGTAGTGGAAGCAACTCCGATGCCCGAAGGCATTGAAGAGTTTGCTCACATGCGTACCCCTGTAGACGAAACGACACAGGCACCTAGTGATCCCTACGGATTTCCGGGAGATGGTCGGCAGGTAGCCCCCGGAGCAATGCAGGCAGATGAGCCGCATCGTCTAGGTTCCTACGGCAAAGACTTTGGGGATATGATCCTAGCGGGCAAGTCTCGTGTGGGTGAGCCGCAGTTCGAGCCTGCAAAAGAGCAGGCACGGAAAATGGAGAAGTGCATCCATGACCAGTTGCTTGACACGAATGCCGTAAGCGAGTTTCGCAAGGCTATCTTTGAGTCGTCCCTGTTCGGCACAGGTGTTGTTAAGGGACCGTTCAACTTCTACAAGCGTGTTCACAACTGGAAGATGAATGAAGAGGGAGAGCGGGAGTACGACCCCTACGAGCGTACGGTCCCTCGCATCGAACACGTATCAGTGTGGGACTTTCATCCTGATCCCTCCGCCACGTCTGTAGAGGACTGCGAGTACGTCATCGAACGTCACCGCATGAATCGCCAGCAGCTTCGTAGCCTTATTATGCGCCCACACTTCGACGCCCAAGCAATTGAAGAGTGCCTCGCAAAGGGGCCAAACTACGAGGACAAATACTACGAGGACACAATCCGTGAGGACGAAACCGAACCTCACATCTCTGAGAACCGCTATGAAGTTCTAGAATACTGGGGCGTTCTTGACTCTAAGTTCGCAAAAGAAGTCGGACTAGAGGGTGCAGGAGAGATGTCGGAGTTCGACCAGATGCAAGTCAACATCTGGGTGTGCGGCACGATGATCCTTCGCTGCGTTGTGAACCCGTTCACCCCAGCACGTATTCCGTATCAAGCTTTTCCGTTCGAGATCAATCCCTATCAAATCTGGGGTGTTGGCGTAGCGGAGAACATGGAAGACGCACAGATGCTGATGAACGGCCACGTTCGTATGGCAATCGACAACCTCGCCCTCGCTGGCAATCTCGTCTTCGATGTTGATGAGGCGTCGTTGGTTCCCGGACAGAACATGGACATCTTCCCCGGCAAGATATTCCGCAGACAGTCAGGCGTTACCGGTACGGCAATCAACGGCCTCAAGTTTCCGAACACTGCCGGTGAAAACATACAGATGTATCAGATCAGCCGACAGCTTGCTGACGAAGAGACAGGCATCCCGTCGATTACACACGGCCAGACGGGAGTCACCGGCACCGGACGCACAGCAGCAGGCTTGTCTATGCTGATGGGCAGTGCAGGCTTGTCGATGAAGACGGTCATCAAGAACATCGACGATCATCTGCTCAAGCCGATTGGTGAAGCGTTCTTTCAGTGGAACATGCAGTTCGGAGAGAACATCGAAGATGTTACAGGTGACTTAGAAATTAAACCGCGTGGCGTAGCAGCCGTCATGCAAAAAGAAGTACGCACACAGCGTCTTACCTCTCTGCTACAAACAGTGGCCAACCCCATGCTGGCCCCGTTTGTAAAAATACCAAACTTGATGCGTGAACTAGCTATCTCACAGGACATCGATCCGGATAGCTTGGTCAACGACGCCAACGAGGCGCAAGTGTACGCACAGATGCTACAAGGAATGATGCAAAATGCTCAACAAGCAGCAGGCTCAGAAGCTGGCCCCTCTTCTCTACAGCAAGGAATGGCCCCAAATGGAGGAGTACCTGACGGACCTCCGGGAGTCGATGATTCGGGCCGTGGTAACGGCACAATCGGAGTCGGAACTGCGCCAAGTGCAGGGGAAGCTGGGTTTACTGGAAATGCTCCTGAAGTTGAAGGGTAGTCACGAGGCGGTAGTGAAAAATGACAGATAGAAAAAATATGGCTATCGGCGGAGGGACTATTGGGCCGGGTATGGGTGGAGATGGTTCCCCGCTTGGCATGCCTTATCCGGCAAACGACCTCATAGGCACTACTAACTCTACAAATTCTGGTTTTTACACACAAACATCTACCGTAACAGCAGACCAGTATAGGAATGGTTTCCTAAATTACTACCAGCAGACTCTTGGGACTGGTATCGACGTAGATGTAATCGATGAGGATGATGATTCGACTGAGAAGGATACTCCCACAGTATTTCAACCCGTTGGCGAAACAGTATTGCCTCATCAAGTAGAAGACAGAAAGCCTTTCGGAGATATAGCCGGTCTTCCCGTAGAAATGAATATTTTCGGACTAGATGACATACGTTACACAGACTACTCCGCCCAAAACCTCGTAGATAAAACAGATAACTTCGTAGTAGATTCCCTGAAGAATCAAAAAGTGGGGCTAAATATGGACCCCAAAGCAGAGGCTGCACTGGCTCCCTTTTCTGCAACTTTAGGCGCTGTTCCTGCAAGCGTGGGGGGTTCTTTATTCGGTCAATCTGTTACTCCGCCATTTGGTAAAGACTCCAGTTACCGCCCTACAGGATTAGGGGGAATTGGTTTTGACCTAGCAATGAGTTTTCACGCTAAAAATGCGGCAGCAGTACAGGCCAATCGAAAAGCAGGCGGAAATTCGGGCGCACTACTGAGCATAAACAATATGCTTGTCAGCCGTAGTCCCGGAAGATTCCAGTATACTGGAAATATGCAAGGGCTGACTACTGAAGAGATGAAAAGGCTAGAGGCTACAGGTTTGGGGTTTGTTCCCGGAACACTGCGAGAAGTTGAAGACCCCAGCGCACCGGGAGGAATCCGAACTACTGGCATGCAGGGGCTGATGAGTGGCGCGGATGCTTTAAAAGTTGGCGGACAAATTTCTGAGACTGGGTACTTTATTAATTACACAACTGGAATGGGCGCACCGTTGACCGGCGGGGCAGGACTCAAAAATAAGGAGTACGCTGCTGCTTTCGGTGCGGCCCAAAGCAAGTATGGTGTTACACAGCAGCAATTCAACGCTGCCCTCGCTGAAGCACGTGGTTTAGCAGGATTTGGAACGGTTAGAGGAAGGCATCGTAACGCTACGTATCTGTCGGATGCGCTGACTCGCATGAAAGAGGCAAATGAGAAGGCCGGTACAGAAACAGTAGTAAAGGTTCAGACTGATTTAGGCACTGATGGTAGCGGCGGCTCCACCGTTTCTACTGTTGTAGGAACTCCACCCTCTGACGATCCCAGCACTGGATTTGATTACAGTGATCCCGCCAATTACGCAGATGACAGCGCAGGATTCGACTACAGTGGATTTTATAGCGAAGATGATGACGGCAGCGGCAGCAGCGCGGAAAGTTCTAGTCAAGACTTTTCCGCTCCTCCTACGTACGATTACGATGCACCAGCGGGTGCGTTCGCAGACGGTGGCCGTGTAGGTATGCAGATGGGCGGAACCGCTCCACAGGCTGCACCAGCAGGCTTCGTAGAGCGTCCTCCGTCACAGGTATCCGAAGCTGCTACTGTGGCTGACGACAAGCCTATGAGCGTCCCAGAGGGCACGTTTGTAATCAACGCTGCAGCCGTCGAGTTTGCTGGTGAGGGTGACATTGCCAAGATGCTCAATGATGCCTACAAAAAAGCAGGCAAGAAGGGGGGAACAGCACCATCGAAGGATCAGGTTGACGTAGCCGTGTCTCGTGGCGAGGTTATTGTGCCCCCAGCGATTGCCAAGATCATCGGCTATGACCGCCTCGAAAAGATCAACAATCGCGGCAAGAAAGAAACGTCGAAGCGTATCGAAGAAAACGGGCAGCAGGCGGAGGGTGCTTCGTTAGGTGGATTCCTGAGTGGCCTATTCGGCTTTGGCAAGGAAGAGCCGCAACTTACAGCACCCCGGCCTGACCCTAGTGAGCCAAAGGCAGCGAAAGAACCTGCCCCCAAAGAAGGTTTTGTTGACAAGCCTGCAGCACAGCCGTCTACGCCACTTCCCGAACTCACTCCGTTTGAGCAGACTACACAAGAACTATTGCAGATTGTAGAGGACAACAAGTTCAAGGGCTATGTTCCGACCAATAACAGTGGTGTAACTATCGGGCGTGGATTTGATGTGGGGCAACACAGTGTTACTGATTTAGAACGAATGGGACTTGATAGCGATGTAATATCTCTTCTTACTCCATACGTAGGAAAATTTGACAAGAATAAAAAGTTTGTTGCTAAGACAGGACAAGCAGCTAGAGATGCTCTCAAAAGAGACCCACTCAACTTCGATCCTAATAACGAAGCACAGGCAGAAAACCTAGAAGAAATGAACGTAACTGTGCAACGCGCCAAGTACGAAGACTTTGAGCGTGTTATGGCAAACCTAAAACTTAATATGCCTGAAGATGATGCGTCTCGTGCCGCAGTATTTGCAGAATTTTACGCAGGAAACTTTGTAAACAAAAAGGGCAAGTTAACAATACGCAAATCTTTTATGGATGAAGTTCAAAGATCAGGCAGCGTATACAACGCATTCCAAGAAGGAATCGTGGACAAGCTAGGATCATCGAATACAAAAGCAGCAAGAGAGGCTAGGGGCAGAGCAGAAAAAACTATGAGTTGGCTGCTGGACAACCTGCCGTCTGAAAACATGCCAGCGTATCGTCTCCCTAAGCTTCCAAAACCTAATCCTACAGTGAACATGACAAGGCCCACACCTAAGCCTGTTCGCTAAAGAATTCGCTGGCTACCCGCTAACAACGGCCCCAGCACAACCGGAGCGGCTACCTACACGCCAAAGTAGCCCCGCTATCAAGAGGTAATAAAATGGCAAAAGCAAGAGGCCACCGTGCCAACAAACCTAACGACTCATTCGGAACAATCAACAATGATTCGTTATATCGTGGGAAGCACCGCGAAGATGTCTACAAAGACGACGAAGACAACGAAGCGGAAGAGACTGTAGAAGCACAAGACGCGGACCCCGAAGAGGCTACTCCGCAACAAGCAAGCAGTTTCGTAGAACAAAAGCAAGAAGCTGAACACGACTACAAGAAACGATACGACGACCTCAAACGTCACTACGATACAAAGGTAAACGAATTCAAGCAGGAAATCGCGGAATTAAAAACGGTTATGCAATCTCCTCAAGCACAGATGCCGAAGGGGGTAGCAATGCCAAAGACTCCAGAAGAACTGCAAGCATTCAAAGACCAGTATCCAGAAGTGTTCGAAGTCGTACAGACCGTTTCATCCTATCAGGCTGAATCACAAGTTGCCGAACTCCGCGAGGAACTAGGTACGATCAAAGAGCGTGAAAAGGAACTCGAAAAGCAGAAGGCTTACCAGCAACTGCTCAATCATCACTCCGACTTCGACGAGATCAAGTCAGATGAAAAGTTTCTTTCGTGGCTCGAAGAACAGCCTGAGTCAATCTCAGATGGCATCTACAAAAACAATACGGATGCTAAATGGGCGGCACGGGTCATAGACCTCTACAAGGCCGATACTGGTGTACCGGCAAAAAGGAAGAAGACCACAAAACCTTCTGCAGCAGATGCAGTTACTAAGACCTCCGCGAGAGAAGTAGCGACTGCAAAAGTAGACGGCAAGGTGTGGAAAGCTTCCGAAATCCGTAGTCTCAAGCCGTGGGAGTTCGAGAAACTCGAAGAAGAACTCGACTCTGCACGTCAAGAGGGACGGATCGATCCTAACAACTAACCTAACCTCAAACAGGAAGGAATGAACTAATGGCGTTCAATTCAGCTTCTGGTTATGGCAACTTGCCTTCAGGCAATTTTGCACCAGAAATTTTCAGCCAAAAGGTTCTCAAGTTCTTCCGTCGTGCTTCGGTTGTAGAAGACATTACAAACACCGACTACGCGGGCGAAATTGAAAACTTTGGCGACACGGTTCGCATCATCAAAGAACCAACAGTCACTGTCTCATCGTATACACGGGGTTCCGTTGTAAACGCACAAGACTTGGCTGACGATCAAATCACGATGGTTGTCGATAATGCAAACGCTTTCGCGTTTAAGATCGACGACATCGAAGAGCGGCACTCGCACGTAAACTTCGAAGCACTTGCTACCTCATCCGGTGCATTTGCCCTGAAGCGTAAGTACGACGCGAACGTCCTGCAGGCTATCTCCGATGGCGCAGGTATCGCAGGTGCTGACGATGCCTCACTCTCCGGCGGGTTGACCACTACCAACTCTGCTCTGGGTACGGCATCTGCTCCAATCAACGTAGAAACCGACGATGCAGGCATCAACCTGATGCTGCTGATGGCACGTTCGCTTGACGATCAGTCTGTGCCGGAAGAGAATCGCTGGTTCGTAGCACCGCCGATCTTCTACGAGAAGATGTTCCAAGCCGGTAATAAAATGGCTGAAGTTCAGGTAACTGGCGATGGTACTTCCCCACTGCGTAATGGTCTTGCAATTCCGGGCACCCTTGCTGGTTTCCGCTGCTACAAGTCCACTGCACTCAACTCGACAGCAGGTACCGATCAGGTAACTCTGTCTGGGGTGGCAACTGATGCCTCTGAGAATGTTATTCTCGCAGGTCACATGTCGTCCACCTCCACTGCTTCGCACATTGCTAAGACCGAAGTGGTTCGTTCAACTGAGTCGTTCTCTGACGTAATTCGTGGTCTGCACGTTTTTGGTCGCAAAGTTCTGCGTCCAGAAGCTGTCGTTCGCGGCGTCATTGACTTTGCATAAGGGAGGCTAGATAAATGGCTACTTACACTGTAACTGGTGCTGCTGCTGGCGTTCCCGTTGGCATCAAACCTCAACTCGTTGAAGTTGTCCTCGACTTCTCCACAACTAGCCTCACCACTTCGGATTCTGTTGAAGTATTCGAAATGAACGCTAATACGCTCGTCCTCATGGCGGGTGTGGAGGTTCTCACCGTAGCATCGACTGGTTCGCCTGTCCTTGATCTGGGTGATGACACTGACGACGACCTCTACGTTGCTGCTCTGTCCGGTACTGCTACCGGTCACGAGATCAACAACGCAGCCGGTACTGCAAAGCTGTACACCGCTGCCGACACCATCGATCTGATTGCCAATACGGCAACCTTCGACGGCAAGGTACGTGTGTTCGCAGTTATCGCAGAACTTGGTACTGCAGGCACGGCGGCTTCGTTCGCCTAAACAATACTGGGGGCAGGGCAACTTGCCCCCTTTACTCCTTACTCAATTCATGTTATAAGCAATAACCTTTGCGGGGGATACACCTATGGCACGTAAAGCACCAGCAAAACCAAAGAAGAAGTCAGGCAGCCCTACGCCTAAGAACAAGGCTCTCTACGCTCGTGTGAAGGCAGAGGCAAAGAAGAAATTTGATGTTTATCCTTCGGCGTATGCAAACGCATGGCTCGTTCGTACATACAAGAAGCGTGGCGGGACGTATGCCTAATGGCTAAACCGAAGGGCGGCTTAACGAAATGGTTCAAAGAAGACTGGCGGGATGTAAAGACCGGCAAGAAGTGTGGTCGTTCCGGATCAGAGAAGAAGAAGCGGCCCTACCCTGCATGTAGGCCAGCCAAAGTTGCCAAACGTATAACCAAGAAGGAAGCAGCAAAGAAGACCGGACCACGCAAAGTGAACTGGTCTGTGACAGCTTCGGGCAGAAAAAGGAAGAAGTCCAGTGGCAAGAAAGCCTGATAACATGCCCGCCCGCAACAAGAAGAACTTTCGCCCTACGAAGAAGGGTGCGGGTATGACGAAGGCTGGGGTGGCTGCATACCGCAAGAAGAACCCCGGTAGCAAACTCAAGACTGCAGTGACGGGCAAAGTGAAGCCCGGAAGCAAGGCAGCAAAACGTCGCAAGTCGTTCTGTGCCCGCTCTGCAGGACAGATGAAGAAGTTCCCGAAGGCAGCGAAGAATCCGAATAGTCGTCTTCGCCAAGCACGGAAGAGGTGGAAATGTTAAACCTACTGATAGGTCCGATTTCTGAACTAGCTGGCACATGGCTACAGGGCAAGGTCGAAAAGACCAAAGCCGAAACAGGTGCGAAGGTCGCGATGGCAAAAGCCGAAGCGGTCATCATGGAAAAGAAAGCAACAGGTGAAATAGACTGGGACTTGGAAGCGATCAAGGGTAGCCAGAACTCGTGGAAGGATGAGTGGCTGGTTATCCTGTTTTCGGTTCCCCTGATCCTAGCATTCATACCGGGTATGGAAGATGTCGTCTCACACGGATTTCAACAACTGGAGCAAATGCCTGAATGGTACCAGTACAGCTTGGGCGTTATTGTTGCTGCAAGCTTTGGCGTACGAAGCGCAACGAAGTTCTTCGGAAAGAAATAGGCGTGGCTGACGTAACATTTGAACGCATCTCAAAGTGGAAGATACTCCCCCGGTTTATGATGCTTGTGATGACGCTGATGAGTTGGCGTTGTGCAGAGTGGTTTATGAACTTGGACAGCCCCACTGCAGCACAGTCCGCATTTGTAAGCGTTGTAATGGGAGCCATGACAGGTGCGTTTGGTATCTGGATGGGCGGAGAAAACAAGGGCGAAAGCAGGAAACATAGCGATGAAGTATAACACCTCACACTTCCTAGACAAACTGATTGCACACGAGGGCATGGTCCTTACTGTCTATCAGGACACGCTGGGCATTGACACGATTGGTATCGGACGCAATCTCAAGGATCGTGGTATCAGCAAGGAAGAACTCGACCACATGGACATCCCGTCGATGGCTGTTGTATACGAACACGGTATCACAGAGGCTGATGCCCGGTATCTTGCAATGAACGACATGAAGATTGTGGAAGACGAGTTGTGCCGCGTACACAAGTGCGTAGAAGACCTCGACGCAGTACGTCAGCTTATCTTGATGGATATGGCCTTTAACATGGGTGTACCCCGCCTATGTAAATTCAAGCGCATGTGGAATGCGATTCACGAACGGAAGTTCGACGACGCAGGACGGGAGATGCTCGATTCGAGGTGGGCGAAACAAGTCGGTTCGCGGGCCACTAAGCTTTCGGACGCAATGGTCAAGGGAGAGTTCTGAACGTGAAACACGTCTTTCTCCTGTTCGTTTTCTTGGGCACGGGGGGAGACAAGAAGATGGTCAGCAATGACATGTACTTCGCTAATCTCAATGATTGTGTGTGGTACGCACAAACCCTACACAAACAGGGAGAGAAGATAACCTCCTACTGCCTACCAAAACTAATCGACAACAACACGAAAGTATACTGATGGACCCCATTTCTGCAATGGCAACTGCTTCGGCAGCCTTTTCTGCAATCAAGAAGGGTTTTGCCGTAGGTCGGGATATCGAACAGATGGCGGGTGACCTGTCACGCTGGATGGGTGCCATGTCTGACTTGGAGCAGGCGGAGAAGGAAGCCAAGAACCCGCCGATATTCAAGAAGTTGTTTGCTGGGCAGACGGTGGAGCAGGAAGCCATAGCCGCCTTCGCCAACAAAGAGAAGGCAAAGCAGCAGCGATACGAACTGCAGCAGTGGATAAGCCTCACTATGGGCAAGTCTAAGTGGGATTCGCTGGTGGCAATGGAAGGCCAGATACGTAAGCAGCGCAAGGAAACACTCTACAAGCAGCGTGAACGCAGGCAGAAGTTTGTAGAGATTGTAGCGTGGACACTTCTAGTTACTGCAGGTGCCGCAGCCCTATACGCTTTCGTTGTCTTTATGAAGGGGCAGGTTGCTCACGCTGCAGACCCAGAGTACGTGACGTGCCGATTGAAGGGCTGCACCACCGTAGATAAACAGAGGGTGTGCGTATATCACGGCGTAAACAACACGGTGGACACGCTGTTTTTTCGTATGGACGAGTGGTTCCCCCGCGAGTTTCAGTGTAAGTATGAGCCTAACGATACCAAGCCACCAAGCATCCAAGAAACATTCAAAGCAATCCGCGAGTCACAAAAGAAATAAGTCCTTGCCAAACTGGTAAAATAGGTGTATAATGCTCTACAGGGAGACCCATATGAAACGACTTGCCTACGAAGCATTGAAGCACAAGTACGAGGCCCAGCAAAAAGATGCACTCTTTGTATATGCGAATTACACGAACAATCCTGCTGCTATCGGTGAACATCCGGATTTGCTTGAAGAAATGGATAAGGCGGTCCAAGCTTGGGCGGATGCTGAGGACAAGCTGGCAGCACTTGCAGTTCTGGATAGCGAAGCTTAACGGATACTAGATATGCCAGTATTAAATGGAGGCTCCAAGTTTGTTACCCACGCAACGGCTCTGACAAACACTAATGACACCGATTGCTACGTTGTTCCGGCAAACTTCTCGTCACACATCGAACACGTCCTGATAACCAACAGCGATGCAAGCAATCGTAACTACACCCTAAAGTTTCACGAAGCTGATACATCGACCACACATACGTTGTTTTCGTCTCACGCGGTGGGTGGCAAGGGTTCTGAATCGCTTTTTACAGTAGACAAGCCCCTCTACTGTCACGCGGGTGACAAGATTATCGTAGCTGCAGGCACCGCTGACACTCTGACAGTCGTCGTTGCTGCCGAAGAATTTTACGAACCTCACAGGTAAACCATGAACTATCTCGAACTTACAAATGCTGTCCTGCGGGAGATCAACGAGGTTGAAATCACCAACGTAACTTCTACGCGGGGTGTTCAGTCATCTGTTAAGGATTTTATCAACAAAGCACAGCGGGACATTATCAATTCTGAAGTTGAGTGGCCGTTCACAGTTGTAAACCAATCGTTTACTACCGCAGCGGGTACGGCAGAATACAGCCGCGAGTCAGACGCCAAGACAGTAGATTTTGATAGTTTTACTATACAAGAGTCTGCAAGTACCCCGGAGCGTACGCTGCGGTATCTATCCTTCGAGGAGTACCTAGAGACTCGAAACGAAACAGATACCAATCCTAATGAATCTTCACGAGCCATACCGGAGTACGTATACACCACTCCCGACAACAAGATTGGCCTGTCTCCGGTTCCTGACAAGGCAACTTATACTGTCCGGTATTACTACTATAAAACAACAAGTGATATGACTGTAAACACGGACACTCCTACTGTTCCGGAACGCTTTCACGACGTAATCGTCAATCGCGCACGATACTACGCACACATGCTCCGCTCTGATGTTCAGTTTTCTCAACTCGCCCTGCGCGACTATACGGAAGGGTTGAGTCGTATGCGTGTCGAACTCATCAACCGTAAGGACTACATGAGGGCCGTCTGATGCCGGATACCTCCCTACTCAGTCCGTTTGTTGTGAAGCTAGGCGGGGGCTTGATGCTCGACAAGGATGCGTTCACGCTTCCTCCGGGTGCCGCAACCCAGTTGCAAAACTTCGAGCCGGACATCAACGGCGGCTACCGTCGTATCAACGGCTTCACCAAGTACGACTCGAATCAGGTTGGCGGTTCATCTGCCACAATTCTTGGGGTACACATCTACAAGAACCAAGTGATTGCCTCGCAGGGTACGGCAGTCTACAAGGGCAGCGGCAGCGGCTGGACCAGTATCGACACCGGACGTACCAGCGCAGGTCGATACGATTTCGCCAACTTCAACTTCAACAACACTGAAAAAGTAATCTGGTGTGACGGAGCGAACAGCCCATCTTCGTATGACAATAGCAGTGTTACCGACTTGTCTAGCGCACCCTCCGACCCTGAGTTCGTTGCCATATTCAAGAACCATGTGTTCTTTTCGGGTATGTCCACCAACCCACAGGAGGTGGTGTTCTCCGCACCCTTCGACGAAACAGACTACACAGCAGCCAATGGCGCAGGGTCTGTACGAGTAGACAGCGCAGTCAAGAAACTCAAAGTCTTTCGTGACCGTCTGTTTATTTTCTGCGAGGATTCTATCTTCTTCCTTGCGGGTTCGTCGGTAGCTGACTTCCAGTTGCAGCCAGTCACACGGAACATTGGATGTGTAGACGGTTTTAGCGTACAGGAGATTGCAGGTGATATTGTATATCTTGCTCCAGATGGTCTCCGTACAATTGCGGGTACTGAAAAGATTGGTGACGTGGAACTGGGCACAGTGTCAAAACAAATCCAGCCGCGACTCGACAACATCTCAACAGAGCGACTCTCCTCTGTAGTTATTCGTAACAAAACGCAGTATCGTCTGTTCTTTCCCACAGACTCTGGGGCAGCGGCATCACAGCCCGGTATCATGGGCGTCATCAAGACGGGTGTTGAGGGCGGCATGGGATGGGAGTACGGTGACATCAAGGGCATCAAGCCTTCCTACTGCACCTCTGGATTTATCAGCGGTACCGAAACAGTGCTTCACGGCGGGTACGACGGCTACATCTACACACAGGAATCTGGCGACGACTTTGACGGCACGGACATGTCCGCAGTCTACCGCTCTCCAGACTTCACGATGGGAGATGCCGGTATCCGCAAGCTGATGCAGCGTATCATCTGGAACTATGACAACGATGGCGCGGTGAACTCCAAGTTCCGTATTCGCTATGACTTCAACTCGTCAGACGTTCCGCAACCTGCAGAGTACGACCTGACTACAGGCGCAGCAATTGCCATCTACGGATTTACCACATCCACATATGGTACGGCAGTTTACGGTTCGAGCGGCACACCGCTAGTACGACAGAGCGTTGAGGGCGGGGGCTTCACAGTTGCAGTTCGCCTAGACGACACCGCAGGGGCGGCACCAATTTCAATCAAGGGCTATCAACTAGAATTTACTCCGGGAGGAAGGAGATAACAAATGGCAGGGTATAGCGCACGACAATCTACCTATACTGACGGCGACGTTATCAACGCTGCCGATAGTAACGACGAATTCAACCAAGTTCTTGCGGCGTTCAACGCCTCAACTGGTCACAACCACGACGGCACTGCGGGCGAAGGTTCGCGGGTCACTGTTGTGGGCACGGCTGCTGACAACGTCACATTCGGCGCGGCCCTCACTCCTGACGCAGACAACACCATCGACATCGGTACGAGTGGCGCACAGTTCAAAGACCTGTACATCAACGGCACTGCCAACATTGACCTCGTTGTTGCGGACGTTAGCCTAAACATTGCAGGAGACGGTGCCACTGTCACAGGCATCAAAGACGAAGACGACATGTCTTCCAACAGTGCCACGAAGCTTGCCACCCAGCAGTCCATCAAGGCGTATGTAGATGCACAAGTCACAGCACAAGACCTCGACTTCCAAGCAGATTCCGGTGGGGCATTATCCATCGACCTTGACAGCGAGAGTCTCACGTTTACTGGTGGCACAGGTGTTGATACTAGCGGTTCAGGTAACGCTGTTACTTTTGCTATTGACTCTACTGTAGCTACCCTGTCGGGTTCGCAGTCCTTAACCAACAAGACAATCGACGTAGACAACAACACAGTGTCGAACATCGAAGTGGACAACCTCAAGTCGGGTGTACTCGATACGGACCTGTCGAGTGTTGCCGGGACGGACACTACCCTCGCATCAGCCAAAGCTATCAAGGCTTACGTAGATGCACAGGTGACTGCTTCTGACTTGGATTTTCAGGGGGACAGTGGCGGCGCACTTAGCATCGACCTCGACAGCGAAACTCTCGACATTGCTGGCGGCACGGGTATTGACACCAGCGGCTCCAGTAACACTCTGACTGTTGCAATCGACAGCACAGTTGCCACCCTTTCTGGTTCGCAGACCCTCACCAACAAGTCTATCGACGCCTCTCAGCTTACGGGCACAGTAGCTAACGCCCGTCTAGATGCTGAGTTACAGGCACTTGCAGGTTTGACTTCTGCCGCAGACAAGGGCATCCAGTTTACCGGCAGCGGCTCTGCAGCTACGTACGACCTAACTGCTGCTGGTAAGGCTCTGCTCGACGATGCCAATGCAAGCGCACAACGTACGACTCTGGGCTTGGCTATTGGCTCTGATGTACAGGCGTACGATGCAGAACTCGCAGCACTCGCCGGTCTCACCTCTGCAGCAGACAAAGGCATCCAGTTCACCGGTTCCGGTTCTGCAGCAACGTACGACTTGACTGCAGCCGGTAAGGCACTACTTGACGATGCAGATGCAAGCGCACAGCGCACAACTATGGGAGTAGCCATTGGCTCTGATGTCCAAGCTTACGACGCAGGTCTCGCTTCTATTGCTGGCCTCACTACCGCAGCGAATAAAGTTATTTATACTACAGGTAGCGATACGTACGCAGTCACCGACTTTACGGCATTTGGTCGTAGTCTGGTTGACGACGCTGATGCTGCAGCAGGACGTACTACGCTAGGCTTGGGTAGTGCGGCAGTCTTAACAGCAGGTACATCCGCCAGTAATGCGGTACAACTCGACGGGTCGGCAAGGTTACCTGCAGTAGACGGTTCGCAGCTAACTAACCTACCGGCAACAGGAGCAACAGCAGGTTTTGCAGTAGCGATGGCAATTGCACTTTGACTTGACTATATAATACTATTGCTGTATACTACAGTAATGAGGGAGAAATCATGGCACAGGATTTTGAAAGAAACATTGCACGGAATGTAGGCACAGGCGCGGTAACCCTGCGTACTGCCAATTCCGACGATGCGCTTATCGGTATCAATATTGCTAATGTTACAACCACCCAAATCCTCATGGATGTGTTCATTAACGATGGGTCTAACGACTACTACATCGTCAAGGACGCACCCATCCCTGTAGGTTCAGCCCTGCAGGTATTGGATGGCGGTGCGAAGGTTGTTATGCAAGCAAGTGACGTACTCAAAGTACAGAGTGATACCGCAAGCAGCGCAGATGTTTGGGTTTCCGTAGTCGATACCATCAGTTCATAGGGAATAGAGTATGCCGTATATTGGTCAAAAAGTTCCGGGGTCGTATCAGGCTACGAAAGCTGTCCAGCGTTTTAACGGGGATGGCAGTGACACTACGTTTACCCTGACTACCACAGTCTCTTCTGTGCAAGACGTGCTGGTATCGGTGGACGGCGTTGTTCAAGACACTGCGGCGTACACCATTCCTGACGGCACCACGCTGACATTCACTGCTGCCCCGTCGAGTGGCACCGGCAACATCTTTGTAAATTACCTCGCACCACAAGCAGGTACGATTGTACCCCCTGCTGAGAACAAGGGCAACTTCAAGGGTGGCGGCCTGTTTCGTACCAACGCACAGTCGCTGACGGCAGACACAACCATCCTTGCAACTGAGAACGCAAACGTGACTGGCCCGTTTACTGTAGCCAGTGGCGTAACCCTGACCGTTGAAAGCGGTGGAACATTGGTGACGCTATGAGTACGTTGAAGGCAGATACCATCCAGAGTACAGGCGGCG
>Ga0099849_1000026_pt1 | contig 50533 bp, 31 predicted proteins | sample CB_VirMetaG_4_FD_78177 | JGI IMG/M metagenome (GOLD analysis project Ga0099849, IMG submission 78177) | Freshwater to marine saline gradient viral communities from Chesapeake Bay - CB_1508_1M Viral MetaG | ecosystem: Environmental > Aquatic > Marine > Coastal | place: USA: Chesapeake Bay... | reverse complement strand
TAGCGAGGGGGACCTGATTGTGTTCCCTTCGTTTGTACGTCATGGCGTAAGAATGCAGAAACATGACACTAACCGATTGACGCTAAGTTTCAATTTGAATGTGACACCTCGCGAAGTGGTCCACGAGTTCTAGACAGACGCTCGTGCTCGTGTATTATTACATTGTTGAGACAAACAACCCATGATTCTCGAAGAGTTCCTTTCAACTTCATTCCAAAATGTTCGCTCCTCCAAGCGTACTGACGAACTGCATAAAGTGCTGCTCGATGAGATCTTGAATGCTAATCCTGACCTCGCAGAGTACACTTGGAAGTTTGAATATCAACTGCAAGAAGATGCCTTTGGTGGCACGTTTGATATTGACATTGCAGGATTTGATGCTGATGGTGACATCCGCGTTGCTATTCTTGCCAAAGCAATCAACAGCAATGTGAACAAGAATATCAAGAACTATGCAAATACCACTATCGGTGAAGCGGCACGTTTGTATTACGCTCCCCGATGCAATTCCATCGAGAAGATTCTCTTCGTTAGTGTTCTCCCTCGCGTTGCACCTCGTTTCAACACAGCAGGCGAAGTGACTGGTTTCGATGATGTTCTGAGTGCTAAGAATCGCACTAAGTTGGATGATGTTCTGCAACGTCAATACCACGGCATTGTTGATACCATTGATCTGTACTTTGATATTGATAACGTGCGCCAGCAGAATAGCAAGGCAGACTATCAAGAAATCAACGTGAGCAATCTTACCCCAGTGCCCATGATCTGGTGACTGTGCCAATCGGATAACCTGCACACCATCGGTTGTGCAGGGTCTGTTCTCGTGTATTATTAAAGAGTCAAAGGAATTCACTTCATGCAACTCACCAATTCCATCTGCATCGTTGACTTCTTCCCTGAGGCATTCATTGCCGAAGCATGTGAAGAAAAGGGTGTGAAGACTGTTGTCAAACGTTTCATCAAGCGTGTAACTTTCCCCTCTGATTATGGTAAAGCACAACAATCTTGGTCCGTTGTTACTGCTCTCACCTTCTCACATGAGGTTGCTGAGCGTGTTGCTAACGGTGCAGAAGTAACTGGTTTCAATACAGACAAATGCCCTGATTCTTACACTCCTGCATTCTGCTGATGTCGATCACAAAGCAATTCATTCTTAACACTATCAAGGAGACAGCATCATGTCACAAACTTGATAGATTAGAGAAGTTCAATGTCTTCATTAATGTGTGTGATAACATGTTACATGCAGGACAAATCACCAAACAACAACACACTCGCTGGACACAAATCTATTGAACCACGATTACATCTGGACTGCTGAATCTCTTGCAGCAGAGTTAGAAGTTACAGTCGATGAACTGTACGATATGATTGCAACTGGTCCGCTCAATTTCCTCAATGAAAACATTAAGTAAGTCTCTCATTCCTTCCAACAAGACTGTCACCAAGCGACCCACATCTAGGGACTTTCGACGTAACGCAGCACGAAAACGTAACGTCTGGACTGCTACACAAACCATCAAAGGATTTCGCCCACAATGAGCAACACCACTGACAACATCGTGAACCGTGATGAACTCCAAGCAGCATACATTGATCGAATCATTGATGGCATGGACCTCAAAGATCTCATTGCATTAGTGTATGATCAACTGGATGAAAACCTCGATAAGTACACTGTGAATGAACTAATTGAAGAGGTTGAAGAATACTATCCTGATCTCTTGATTGAAGAGAACTAGTGTGACAGTTCCTCAGGTGGTTTCGTGGTTTTGTATCACCACGAACTACCAGCACCACCAGGACCGTGTATCTTAGAAGCATGGAAAACAACGCAACCGACATGACCATCACTCCCGCATTCACTGATGCACTGCAAGGGATGGCAGATTTCTTCTACGAGATGAACCCTGACATCGACATGTGCTACGATTGGGTGTGTGAAATGGCACAAGTTTCCACCTTTGTTCATAACAACGATGCGTGGGATATGTTCTACGATGCATGGGAATCTTTGCAGGATGATGCCTAAGTACGACGCAAACTGGTTTCAACATTACAACAAATCAATGACAAACAATCCTTACGTCAACAACCTGATTGAAATGGGTTACGATAAGCAAGACGTGCAAGTTGCTTCTGAAATGTTTAAGAAGCATGAGTTCCCTAAGTATATCCACGGACGATACTTTGAGTCCGAAGAACAATACCGCGAGGAACTGCACGACTTCCTCAACGGTATGTAATCTCTCCGCATTTCCTACACTAAACTTTCCTCTTTTTCCGCATCATGCTCATCATCGAAGAATCTTCCCGCCGCAATGATCTTTTCTACTATCACGAAGATGTATTCGTGAGCGAAGATTCTGTGTGGACTGGTAACACTCGTCACGCTGCTTTCACTATCACCGAAGATCGCGATGGTCCCCACATTGGTAACGCTATCCCTCCAAAGTATCGTATCAATCAGCGACGTGAACTCCACCCTGGCGTGTATATTTACGAGCGTATCTTCGGTGCTGATACTGTTGCTGACGCTAAGCAACTTATCGAAGAGTACATTAACGAAGCAGTGACACAATACATCGCACAACATAAAGAATTCGATCGCTGAGGACAGTTGGCAAGGTGGCACACAAAATGGGCACGACCCCCAAAATGCTCTATATTAAAGAGGTGGAGGGGACAGCGACCCGATCCGCCCTCCACACCTCAAACCTTTCTTTTCTCTCATCATGCGTAAGATCGAACAGCAAATGAACAACGCCATTGCTAACAGCAGCAACTGGCAATCTGGCAACACTTCTGTTCACTTTAACGAAGAAGATCAGGTCTCTGTTGTTCGTCTCCACGGCAACAAGATCGCTGAAATCGGTGAAGGTTTCATTCGTCTTTTTGATGGTGGTTGGCAATCCAACACCACAAAATCTCGCCTCAATGCTATCCTTGCCGCCAATGGTGCTGACAATGATAAAGTCTTCGCCAAGAACTTTGATTGGTTTGTGCAAATGGACACCGCCCAAGGTGTTACCGTTGTTCCTTTCTTTTCTTCCATGAATCTCGGTAACTGGCACTGATTTATGTTGAAAGCACTCAACAAATCTCGCAAACCTTCATTCTACTCTAATCAAGTGAAATTCCTTCTCCTCATTGTCATCGGTGTTCTGATCTATAACTCTAACGACGCTCGCTTCTTTATCTCTGATCAACTTAACAATGCTGCGGAAGTCATCCGCCCTGATGCACAACTAAACATCCGCTTCTGATTAACAATGAAAGTCTGGACATGTTACGGTTATTGCAACAAACAACAACGTCACGTTGCTCTTAACTACCTCAGAGAATACAAACACGAAGCATACGCTATCTGCAAACAACTTCACCCAACAGTAGACATCTTCACCGTTCACGAAACCCCAGAAAACTAATGTTGCGTCCCCTCTCTTTTCATGATAAACTCTATCTACGAAAGACCACAACATACAGAGACAATGCTTACATCTTCTTCTCTAATATCGAAGATGATTTTAGACTCCTCCACATGCCCCTAGAAGCGTCTAGAACGCCCCTTAATCACAACCTACATAGTAACACCTACTCGCACACTCATTTCTAATATCATGGCAGAAGAAATCTCACTATCTCCTAATCTTGATGACGTAGTTCAATACGAAACTTATGGTCTCTTCATGACACCAGTTACTAAGTACGATATGACTGATTTCATCGTGCCTATCTTAAACTGGATGAAGAATGAAGATTTCGTTGATCATGACAGAAACACAATTTGCCACAATGTTCAACAAGTAGGACCAACAAATAAAATACTTGAAGACCTCCCAGATCTTAAAGCAGAACTACTCACAGCAGCAAGAAAAGCAAATGAATCAGGTCTCTCCTATGCATCAAACTTTGCTATCTCTGATGCATATGTAGAAGTCGCACATCAAGGCGCTATCTATGCACCACATGAACACTCTAATTGTTTATTCAGTGGCACTCTCTTCATTAACTACGAACCAGAACAACATTCGTTTATGAAATTCAAACGTAATGTTATGTCCCAAATGTTCCCTGTCATGATGCTACCGTTTGAACAAATGACTGCATTCAATCTTCAAGAAGCAACTATACCTTACTCTAATGGAGATTGTATCATCTATCCATCTAATCTTACCCATGGTTATGAATCAAACCCCACAGACAATCGCATCACTCTAACATTCAATGTCATCCCTACATAGATACACTTTTCCACAACATTGCGGAGAGTTTTCCACATTCCTGTGGATAAATTAAATATACAAATAAACATACATTAGTGTTCTATTTGTTTCATTAATCCTCTCATTTGTTGTTGCCTTGGAGTGTAACCTATCACGCCCTCTCTGTCAACACATAGGAGACGATTCACAAACACTCACAGACCCCTTGACATTACTGCCAAAATGATACATACTACCAAAGTCCCTCACAGACACATTCACTGAAACATTCCCATGGGTCGCACATACAAACGCAATGACCTGCATAACAGCAGACGCCCCAAATCTATCCGAGAAAAGAGACAGTATTCGGGGTCTAAACGTGACACCTATTATGATGACAATTCCACAGACTTTTCCACAGGTAAGTATCAACGAAAGAACCAACGTATTGATGACACTAACTGGGACAATCAATCATGAATGAAGAACTAACTACTGATTGGATTGATGACATCCTAGAAGAAGATTCAGAGTACGATGACATTAACTATGAGATTATCTCAGAAGAGTTTCTAGGTGATGTGTCATGAGTAAGTCTATCAAACTAGACACAGATCCCCCTGTTAGTGTTATCATATGGGAGGACCGTCGTAAACACTTCTGGCGATACGATTACGATGGTTGTCCTAAGTATGGTCCATTCACTAACTATCAACAAGCACTCACTGATTCTCTCCGTTATTCACAACAATGACTCTCCCCAGTAAGTATGAACTATTGCTAGATCTTTATGATGCTGGTTCACTACCACCAGAGGAACAGATAGAGTTAGCACAGTTCCTAATTGACACTGGTTTGAATGAACAACTCACACAATATACACAGTGGTGCGACTACCTAATCCTCGAAGGATTATGTTATGATGTAGTCACTGGGGACAGTTAATTATGTCCCCTATTTGTTATACCGCGAAGCGGGTATATTAAAAAGTACCTTCTCTCTAACCTACAAAAGTATCCCAGAGCGGTCGATATATTATTCATGTATCCGTTTCCCCCACCCACAAAAAATTTCCCAGGTAAAAATATTACCCTAAGGGATGAACTCGCATACATCTCACTATGTTTTATCGAGACCTTAAAGATACTCGCAGGGCATACAACTACGAGGTTTCAGAAGTCTGGAAGGACTGGGTAGGTCGCCCATGGCCTCATTCGCATCGCGACCATGGACTGGGAGGATGTTACCAAATCGTCCGAGAGTTTTATGATGAATTCTATGGATGTCAACTGTTTGACTACCCAGCACAAAGAAAGTATCTGTTCAAATCAGAGTACATCGAAGAGGAGCAGAAGAGGCAGGGGGGAGGCATTACAGTCTACCAAGGAAGTGTATATGATCCCACACCACTCAATGAGTTTGAGGTAGGGGACGTAATGATCATGAGACTGTACCTGGATCGCCTAGAAGGCGGTTATTCTGCGAAGGGGGATAGAACTGCCAACCACTGCGGTATATACCTTGGGGATGGGTTTATGTTACATCACCCAGCGTACAATACTTCTCAGGTTACAGATCTCACTCGGCAGCAATGGTATGCGGACAATACCGAATTAGTTCTGAGGTTAAAGGAGCGTAAACTCTTGAAACCCTATATAAAAAATAGTCATGGATGTAAGGTATGTCAAGAAGATACACACTACCAGTAGAAGTAGACGAAGAGGATAATTACTTCATTACATTGCCTGATGAGGTATTGGATGAACTTGGGTGGTTTGAGGGTACTGTGTTAGAATGGAGTGAGGATATTGATGGTAGTATTATTTTGAAAAAATCCGAAGACGCTTGAAAAAACCGCGTCGGACCTGTAATGTAGCACGTTAATTAGTTATGAACCAAGACGAATTCCTTGATGCATACAAAGAACATATGGAGATGATCTCTAAGGCATTAGAGAATCTATCTAAGCGTCAAGAGGTGATTGAAACTGCCATGGGACGTATGCCTCAACCAGGGGCGGATATGTTAAAGTACAAACCAGAAGGGTATCAAGAATATCTTAATCTTCGTGAATTGTTCGACGATCTGTATGTGCGTCTAAATATGCTTGAAGAGCGCATCAAAGTCTTAGAACCTTAATGTCTATTTTTATTCAGGAGACTGGACGCAGTTTCCCCAACGTGGATGACGGCGGTGAGTACAAGAAGACTTGGACACGCCCAGACAATGGTGACTATGAAAGTCATGCCCACCATAGTGGACCTGGACCTAATTACAGGATTACGTTCAATGAGGACGGTCCTGGATCTACTGCGTTTGGTGCGGATAAGGTATTCTACATTGGTGACAACGATCCTGCATGTCTAGACGCCGAGAGTGGTTCAAACCTGGACGAATGTGATTACAATAGACAACCCATCTTCCGCTGGTATAGAGGTGGTAAGGACCACAAGTACACCTCACGCAGCACATTGCGTTGGCCTACTGACTTCACAGGTGAGCAGACTGGTCCTTCAACTGGCGCAGTAAAAAAGAATTATAATCCAGAACCCAGAAACGGAGCTCCCGTCTTCTTCCTTGCACGAACACCAAAGGATGGTAAGACAAAAGCACTACACCATTGGTATGAGAACAGTAAGAACGATACTCAACTAGTAGCAAACAACCAGACTTACACTCCTGCTGGTGGAGGAGGACCTGCTAGTGGGTACGTTTACATCGATGTACTTGGTTATATCTACAATACTGAGGCAGATGCCCGAGAGTATGCTGACCATGACGAGGATCCTGTACCTCTTTATGAATACTACCGCAGTAGTAGCAGTAGTAAGAAGGATCATTTCTACACAGTCAACCCAGCAGGCGAGGTAAACCTCAATGGTGGACCCATTGAACCCCGAGATCCTCGCGATAGAGAGTACGATTACGTCGGAATCGTCGGTTGGTGCTTTGCTCAGGACTCTGGTGGCAGTGGAAACCGCAGAGTTTATGCTGACCAAGGTCTGATTGGACCTATTGGGTATGGCGCTCCCGTGTCTTATGCAACTCGTGCGGGTTGGTATCAGTGGGAACAACCCGATTTGGCGGGTCACTACTCCCGAGGAGGGACTACACCCGCAGTTTGGGTCCATGAAAACTACGAATATCAGTTTGATGCCGACGCTGGTACGCTAAGAACCTACGATGCAGACGGTCAGGCACTGATTTCGCCCACATACATGAGGGGTAGTCGCAATACTGGGTCATACTCAGTCAACAAACACCCTGATTTCCGCTGGGGACACCCCGACTACTGTCCACTGAACAATGCAGATGCACTGTTTGAGTGGTTCTATGGTAAGAATGGCGCAGTAAAGGGGTCTGTACCTAAGTATTTGGAGTTCCATACTGCGTTTGACTCGCAGTTCTTCTACTATATCTACAATACAGAGTACCCATGGAAGGGTCCTATCTTCTCTGTACAGTATTCTATCAGTGATCGTAACCATTGTCCGAACAGAAGGATCGGTACAGGCAACAGACACGATGATAAATGCGTGTGTGATGAGCAATATGTAACCAAAGAATACTTCTCACACTTCTATGAGATCAGACAAGACAAGTGGAAGACCACTAGTTCCTCATTGACACTCACTAACTTCGCTGATGGTGAGATAGAAGAGTGCTTCAAGACAGTAGATACCGAGAGTCATACCATTTTGTTCCGCTATGTCACTGGTGGATTGGATCGTTTTGAGACTGGTGACACCATTAATGGGTGGGAGATCGGTGAGTATGGGTATTTTGGCAATGAACTACGCTGTGGTTACATGGAATTGCAGGGTCAGGGCGATGTATTCACGGCAGGACAGCAGTTTACACCCAAAGGAAGGGATGCTGCACGCATTGAAATCCTTTGTGGGTACGGTATTGGGGGTAGAGCAGGGTTCTTTGGTGTCTATGAGTTCCCCAAGAAGCTATCTTACTATAAAGTAGAGATCGATAAGACCGCTTTGGTCCACAGTAAGACGCTAGACCAAGCAGAATTGAGCGTCAAGGTTGACACACAAGGCAGAATCGAGACTGTGACGATCGAGAATGCTGGATTTGGATACAAGAATCCGAAGATTGTGATCCAAGAACCTACACTCTTGAACGAGTATGGCGCTATGGACATGACAAGAGACACTGTTCAGCAGATGTCTTACGAACTTCCCAACTATAAGTCCCCAACTAACCAGGTTGAGAACTATGATGGTGAGGATTATAACTTCAACATGAAGCGTATTCAGAAAAATGTCAACAAACAGTTGAAGCGCGACATGGAGCAGAACAGTGTTGACCGTGAAGATGCTGCACCGTACAGTAAAAACTCCGATTTGAAGATCGAAGGTGCTGATCAAGACGAAGATATCTCAATACTTCAAACAATTTCGTTCGAGAATAAGCAATTACAGACGGTTAGCAGCGAATCTCGCAGAAGAGAAAAGATGAAACCCGCTGTTTTGGAGGTTGCACGCCTCGATCCTGACGGTTTGATCCTCGAAGTGAGAATTAAGGACCGTGGAAGAGGGTATGATCCCGATCCTAACAACCCACCAAGGGTTTTTGTGGTCGAAGTTGAGGAAGAAGAGTATACAATGCGTGGTCCCAACACGAAAAAGGGGCAGAGGAAGTTCCAAGAGGCAGTTAACGACAAAACTAACAAGACAAGAGTCATTAAAAACGGCAGTGTTGACGAAAATGGTAACCCGATAGACATTACTATCGACAAAAGGACGCTTAAAGACATTATTCGAGACTTGCCTGCGCCAAAGGAGGATGGAAAGGGCAAGAAGGTCAAGAAACTCACAGAATCAGAACTTTCCGTCCTAGATGACGGTACGATTGGATCTTTTGATTCAATGATGAAGGGATTCAACACGAAATATCCGACTGGATACATCAAAATTGGTCAAATTGACGAAGTAGAGCAGATTTCTCTCTGTAATAGTCTTCCTGGGGACTGTGTGAAGATCAGTATGCCCGCTCTTGCGGGTCAGGCACTGTTCACAGTGCCCGATGTGAAGCATATCATGAAGGCTAGTCAGCAATTTAATGAAATGATGCGGGATACTTATGATCAAATCCAACAAGGCGCTGACGATGTTGATAGACAGACGGATAGAATATCCAGTTTGTATGGTTGGAACAATAAACAGGAGTGTATTGTAATTCCTCAACCTAAGTTCTACAACGTAACACGCTTCAAGGATCTACCCTGTCCCTATATTGATGAAGAAACAGGTAGAGCATTCGGTTGGATCGTCTACAAGTATTGTGCATCGAAGTCTGACAACGGTCACTTCCAAGTTAACCTTGAAGTTCGTGGCAAAACCACGGGTCCAGATGGTGAGAACTTCATGAACTTCATGCATAAACTGCCACAACCAACATTGACGCAACCACGCCCTGTTCAATTTAGTGGTGATACAAAAGAGTGTTGGAAGTGTACTCGTAATTTGGGTTCTGCATCTGCTGGTCAAGACATTGAAGGACGTTGCTACTGGGATCCTTCTGGTGGTGATGATGTGGTCTTCGTTCCGATTGGTCTAGATGAGAATACTTACGACTGGGATCACGCTAACTTTTCTGAGTTGCAACAGTTGCAAGTCTGGTTAGGTGATAACATTGAATCGTATAGAACTCAGACACCCAGCTACACTACCGCTAACACGCCAGGAGTGCCCGCTACGGGGAACCCTGGGGACCCTGATTACGACCCAGGTAGTCCTGGGGAGTCTGGTGTTACTAATACCAATAACTTCATATACTGTGCATCACTCAAACGATTGAGTGGTGGTATGCCAGCGGAAGAATGTTGGGATACATATGTGTATAAGTCCAGTGGGGATGGTAACCGTGATGGCGTCCTTGATGTATACTCTGCATACTTCAAAGATGGTAGTGGAGAGAATCAAACACAAGGTAAGACTCCTGGTGAAACGTTCTGGGAATCTAGAATCTATGATGGATACACTGCACCACTCCAAGGATACTTCGGTGGTGGTATCTGCTGGTATGCAACATCATGGCTCTATGCAATTCTTTATGGAACATCTGGTAACGGACAGAATGAATTTGCGTTAGAGTATGTTAATGACTTGTCTATCGCAATCAACCCATATCTTCAAGATCAACTTGGACTAAAAATGGGACCATACTCAGGAACTATGTCTATCAAGAATTGGAGTACAGGTTCTACTATTGCATTTGGCAATACTGCTAAGAACATGGGCAATCCATTCTTTGATGAATGTGGTGGTGGTATCTTCGATAGAAGGGATGAGGTCGTTCAACCTAACCCACCTGTACCACTCAGGAAGAAGCATAGTTCTTCTTATGACCCTGGCGATAAAGAACTTCTCAAAAAGCAGAAGAAGGCAGGAACGTACGATGACCTCAACGATATTGAGTTTGAAGACGATAGTTGGGAAGAGTTCTATGATGACGACTTTGACTATGGACAAGACGTAGATTCTAAGATCTCAGAATTCTCTACTGATGTAAACAACTTGTTCAACGGACAGAAAAACCCAGAAGACTTCTAATCATGGCATACGGACTATTACTACCAGTAGCACCAATCACAGGTCTCCCTGACTCAGGTCATGGTATCTGCATACCACCAACAGTACACTCTGTTCAGGCGTGTGGCACTCCACCAATCCCATATAGTATTGTCATCAAAGACTGGACATGTTGGTGGCCACCACAACCGCTGATTCCTATCAATCCACTATCGGCATTGAAGGCAACGGTGCTAACAAATGGTCTCCCGACCATGACATTTGGTGATGTGTTCACTCCACACGTTTCGACATGTACCAACATCGTAATCTATATGTGTCCTTGTCCAAAAGGTCTGTGTCCTGTGCCTACTCCTATTGCATGTTCTATTCTTACGGTTGAAGACTGTGCTGGTGTTGGTCACTTCCGATTTGCATTCACATCAACACTGACTGTGTTCGCTTTGAAACTTCCTGTTGCTCGTGTTCTGGATCCCCTTGGTGTTGGAACACCAGGTTTCTTAGGTTGGTCTTATCCCTGTAATAGCATGATTGCATATGGGTCCCCAACTGTGCTATCATCTTAAAGTTCTACACAGAGAAACATGGCAACTCGAAGCAAAGTCGGTATCTCAGGCACTAACTTTATGCCTGGCAAACCCAAGTGTACACGTCAAGGATGTTCTAAGAATACTAAGTATGCCGCGACCTCACGAAATAATGCGAAAAAGAAATACCGTGGTCAAGGAAAATAGAGTGAAGACCACTCCCAAACTGGTAGAGGAGTCCAATACTGGACTCTTCCATGCCAGGATGAATCTTCCAGAAGCAGCAAAGCACTGTGGTATGACCGAGAAGGAAATGAAAATGACTTTCTGGGAGTACCTTAAATACAATCCCCCCACTGACCCTATAAATAAACCAGAACACACTGATTAATCAGTAACTTGGCACGATATAGGTTCCGATCTGAACAATTTCTGTCGCGAGGGTACAAGGATCTTGCAATGTCCTTCAACATGAACCCGAACACAGAAGATTTTAGTACGTTGAAAAACGAAAACGCTATCAAGCAATCAGTTCGGAACCTTATCATGACAACATTCGGAGAGAGACCGTTTCAGAATGATATTGGATCCCGTGTAAGAGGGATGCTGTTTGAACCATTTGACGTTTTCAGCGCAGAAGACCTACGTGATGAGATTAGAAATACTATTGAAAGATTAGAACCTCGTGTTGAGGTTGAAGATGTGGAAGTGACGCTCTCTGAAAGTGAAGATGCCCTCGATGTGTCTATTGAATATCGCATTGTTGGCGAAGAACTCGTCCAAATTATCGACTTCCTCTTAGAGCGCACCTAAAATGGCAGCACTTCCATCAGAACTAACATCCCTAGACTTCTTTGAAATCAAAGAGTCAATCAGATCTTATCTAAGAACCAGAAAAGAGTTCACAGATTATGATTTTGAGGGATCTGCTGCCTCGTATTTGATCGATATTTTAGCATACAATACTTACTATGCTTCGTTCACGGCAAACATGTCGATGAACGAGTCCTTTTTGGAATCTGCAACTGTTAGAGACAACATTGTAAGGATTGCAAAGCAGATTGGTTATACCCCTAGGTCTAAAAAGGCATCGAGAGCATGTATCACGATGTTTATGCAGGCAACTCTGCTGCCTGGTGACCAGTCTTACCCCACTTCCATCACAATTAAGAAGGGTGATGTCTTTGTAGCGACTGTTGATGGAGAGTCATACGTCTTTGCCACACTTGATGACGTAGAAGAGGCAGTAGATCAGTCAACTGGCAAGGCTAAATTCAACAAATTACTGATCTATCAAGGTAACCTTCTTAATTATAGTTTTACTGTTGATGATACGAAGAAACCTGAGTATGTGATCCCGTCTGAGAACGTGGATACTGCCAGAATGAAGGTTTTGGTTCGTCCTAACGAGCAATCTGTTGAAGTTGATGAATATTCTCTCTCTGATAACGTCACAGCACTGACTCCAACGTCTAGGGTTTACTTCTTAGAAGAGACTGAGGACCTTAGATTCAAGATTACGTTCGGTGATGGCGTACTTGGACGTAAACACATCGACAATGAGTTCATCACTGTTGAATATCTCGACACCGATGGTTCCGAAGCGAACGGTGCGAAGAAGTTTGGGTTCATCGGTCGTGCAATCGACTCTACTGGTCGTCCTGTGCTGCCTCAGGCAATCACAATGGAGACTATTGAGACTTCTGCCGATGGTGCCGAAAGAGAAAGTGCTCTGAGCATCAAGTATAGGGCACCCAAAGGGTTCTCTGTTCAAAATAGAGCAGTTACTGAGACTGACTATGCATATCTGGTCTCACAACTGTATCCTTCTGCTGCGTCAGTGACTGCATATGGTGGTGAGAAGTTATCTCCCCCAGAATACGGTAAAGTATACGTTGCTATTCGTACCAAGAGTGGTGTGAATCTCAATACCACTACAAAACAGAAAATCAAGAACCAACTTCTTGACTATTCGATGGCATCGATTCAGCCTGTGATCGTTGACCCAACTATTTTCTATATTTCTCCAACAGTATACCCTAACTTCAACGGAAACCAGACAAATCGTTCTTCTAACGAACTTGCTTCTGCTATCTTGAAGTCTGTTGACCAGTTCAATGCTCAGAATCGTGATAATCGCTTTGGTGGTCGCTTAGAACCTTCCAAATTTAATGCTATGGTCGATTCCGCTGACAATGCAATCAGCGGTACGACTACTCAAATGACTATTGGTCAGAATCTGGATAAATTCACTTTTGGTAACCAGTTCTCTCAATGTCTGGACTTCTCCAACCCGATTGTGGACCCGAATGACTTTGGTGGCACAGACGGCACTGGTGGTGGTGGCGGTGGCGATGGAGATGGTGGCGATGGAGATGGTGGAGACGGCGGAAATGGTGGTAATGGCGGAGATGGTGGCAATTCCGCTTGTAAACCCAAGTTCTCCTCTGTTAAGTCTGGAACCTTCTATGCTACGGGTTATACCGAGGAAGTTGCTGATCTGATCGCTGCTGGTGAGGCTGCTGGTTCTCTTCTGGAAGGAACAACCGTCAATAACACTGATGTAATCGCTGGTGGTAACACTGCACTCGAAAACGTCCTCGTTAACACAGCAACACAGAGCACAGCAACACTGGTTCCTGTCAATCTCCGTGATGACGGTCTGGGTAACATGATGATGGTTACTAATAGAAACGAAAAAGAAGTTGTTCTGAATGATGCTGTTGGTACAGTTGATTATAACAAAGGTATTGTTTGTGTTGGTCCTCTTGATGTGGCTGACACTCCCGATGGTACAACTAGAATTCCTGTTGTAGTTCTTCCTTCTGGTGGGTCGATTATTATCCCTGCTGGTGTGGATCCTACACTATTCAATCCTCGTGTTTTCCCACGCGATACCAACGTGAATCCTGGTGCTGCAAACGCCTTCGATCCCTTTAATTTCAACGGATGGAACTATGGTGGCAGCAACATAAATACAATCAGCTACCCCGCTGGAAACTTCACGTATCCAGAACTCGACTCCTGTTTCTAAGATAAATGTTTGCAAATACAATCAACGTTTCAGACAGAGTTGCCAATCAACTGCCTGAGTTCATTAGGACTGAGGACGAGCAACTAGTTAATTTTCTGATTGAGTATTACAAATCTCAGGAGAAAACAGGTCGTCCTTATAACGTCCTGAACAATCTGGTTAAGTATCTGGATCTTAGTGAGTATGATCAGGAGACACTTACGTCTTCTACCTCTCTGATCAAAGACGTTGGTTTGTATGATGACTTCATTGAAGTAGAAGAAATTGATGGTTTCATCCCGACCAATGGTTCGGTGATGATCGATAATGAAATCATCTATTACGAAGAGATTGTCCGTGGTCCTGATGCTATCCTGACCCCTGGCATCTCGCTGCAAGAATTTAATAAGAAGAGACAAGCACTTGAATCTCCCTGGGAGTTCTTTGATGGAACTCGCACTACCTTTGATCTGAAATTCCTGGGTACACCTGTGTCCCCAGTTTCTGCTGATCACCTTGCTGTTACTGTATATGGTGAACTGCTGATTCCTACGATTGATTACACTATCAGCGGTTCTCAGATCAATTTCATCACTCCTCCTCGTGCCAGAACTGGTAACGATCAGGTAGAACTAACACAGATCCTATATTACATTGGTTTTGCTGATTCTATTATCAAAGATCTGGTAACTCCTTCGGTCGATGATCTTGCTGGTCAAGATTCCATGACCATGACTTATCAGAATCTACCTTATGCTCCGATTGCTGAGATCGGTTTGATTATCAATAGGAATGGTGTGCTCCAACGTCCTTATGACGATTATGTGTTGACTGATAACAACACTAGAATCAAGTTCTTCGTCAATATCTCTACTCAGGATACATTCCACATTCGTTCTATCGAATATGTGTCTCCTACTGTTGGTCAAGGTGCAGAAGCAGTTACCAGAGTAGGTGCTAACGGAGAGATTGATAAGATCATCGTCAAAAATGGCGGTAGTGGATACGAACTTAACTTTGCACCAAAACTTTCTATCTTCTCTTCGACTGGTAGAGGCGAATCTGCTGCTGGTCGTACTTTGGTCAATGGTATTAAGAATACTCAACTGATTAACGGTGGTCAAGGTTACAGTTCTACCAACCCCCCTGTTGTTAGCATCACTCCCCCTTCTGATTTGATCAATGGATCACAAGCAGCAGCAAAAATTACTGTTGATGATACCACTGGTCAGGTTTCTGGTATCGAGATCACTAACTCTGGTTCTGGATACGACTTTATTCCTGCTATCACCTTCATCAACCCTAACGGTGCTGCTGTCAGCGACCCTGTGATCGATTCTGAGGGTCGTCTGGTTGCTGGTTCGATTGAAGTTACTGCTTTGGGTCTGGGTTACAGCAATCCTCCCGAAATCTACATTGATCCTGCCCCCGAAGACGGTATCGACGCAGAAGCAACCTGTACTGTCTCACCTGATGGGCAAGTTGTCGGCGTAACGATTACTAATAGAGGTAGAGGGTACACTTCTGCCCCGAGAGCACGTATCATCCAACCTGTGGGCGCACAGGTGCTCGACGTAACCGTTGCTAACGGTAATGTAACTAACATCAACCTGCTGACAGGTGGTTCTGGTTACACCGATGCTCCTTCTGTCTACATTGTAGACGATCGTAAGGGTCCTCTGGGTGAAGCAATCGGTGGTACTGGTGCTGAGGCAGTTGCTACCATCTTCAACGGGGAAATTACTGACATTAACATTGTCAACTTTGGTTCTGGGTACTCTGACACCGAACCGCCCAAGGTTTACATCGCTACACCGCTTTCTGCACAAGCATCTTGTGATGTTGGTTTCGGTGAGATCACTGGTTTCACTATTCTGTCTTCTGGACGTGAATATGAGCCGTCTTCACTGCGTGGTTGTGCTCGTGGCGTCTCTGACGTTGCAGAATTCGACGAATACCATAACCAAGTCTTTGCTAAGGAAGAACAACTAGCACAATCGACTCACAATAGTGGATCTACGGTCCACAACCTTGACTCGATGATCGTTAAGCAGGTATTTGACAAGTTCCGTCGTCAATACATGCCCACGATCCAGATTGACTACTCTCAGGTCAATCCTATTCGTGTAATTAAGTCTATTAAGGATTTCTACCTCTCCAAAGGTACGAAAACTGCCACACAGTACCTATTTAAGATTCTGTTCGGTGAACAGGTCGATTTGTACTATCCTAGGGAGGAGATGATCACTCCTTCTGCTGCATCTTGGGTTGTAGACACCATTTTGCGTGCAGAACTGATTTCTGGTGATCCTGCTAACCTGAGAGATGCTCAGTTAGTCCAAGTTGCGGATCCTGTTGACCAGAACATCAAAGATGCAGCAGTTTTGATCGAAAACGTGATTTCGATCATCGAAGGTACTGATGTCATTTATGAACTCGCTATTTCCGAAGAAACATTGACTGGTGAGTTCAAAATTCCGTATAAAACTGTTCTTGTTGAACCTCTGGACACCACAGAAGGTATTATTACTGTTGACTCGACTATTGGATGGCCCGAGAAGAACGGTACGATCATTATTGACGGTGTTGAGACTGTACAGTACAAAGAGAAGTCTCTGAACCAGTTCATCGAGTGTACTCGTTCTAAAAACGGTGTTGTAGAGGATTGGGATCCTGGTACGACCATTTTCTCGGATATTTTCGTATATGCTAACCGTGGACAGGAAACCGAAGTCAAACTTCGCATTTTGGGTATTGCAGAAGCAGGAACTACCATTCTGGAAGATACAGGTTCCTATTATCTGCCTGGTGACAAACTGAACGTTGCTGCACTTGGTTCTACTGACGAATCTGAGTTGCTGCAATCCTGGTTGTACAACGTTAAGAAATTGATCCGTGTTGATCGTATTGAACCAGGTGGTCTGAACAGAACTGCTACTGTTACCTGCTCTAACCCCCATGGTCTGCTCGTTGAAGACGCTGTGACCATCTATGGTGCAAACCCTGCTGTTTATAACGGTACGTTTGAAGTTACTGCACGTCTGGATGACTTTACCTTCTCGTATTTGATCCCTGTTCCTACTGACATCGAACCTCAGGGTAACATCCTGCTGTCTGTGGACCTGAACAGAGGTAAATCCACACAGAGCACTATCAATGAAGTTATCTCTCTGTTTACTTCTAACGTTCAGAACTCTTTCTTCAATAATAACTATGTTTACGTTGCTGCCTCTGGTCTACCCAACTATAAGATTGGTCCTTTCCAAGGTTCTGCACTAATCCCTGGTAACCAGCGTAAACTACTGAGATTCCCCAGAAACGTAGAAACCGTTTCTACAAGAACTACTATCAAACCAAATACTCCTATTGGTTCTTGGGTTAATGGTGTTGCTGCATGGTCTTACAAGGACCAAGAATTTGTGACCTTTGGTCCTGTCACTGCTATCAATATCACTAACTCTGGTGAGAACTACGATGCTGGTTCTCCCCCTAATCTGGAAATTAGTGGTGGTGGTGGCACTGGTGCATCTGCAACCGTAGTTGTTAATGGTTCACTGTCTAGTGTTGACGTTCTTAATCAAGGTTCTGGGTACACTGCTCAACCTCTGATCTCTATCGTTGGTGGTGGTGGATCTGGTGCTACCGCACAGGCAGTTGTCACTAACGGTCGTGTAACTCGTGTTCTGGTAGGAAACCCTGGCACTGGTTATACTTCTCAACCTACCATCTCTATTACAGGTGGAAACGGTTCTGGTGCTACTGCTACTGCACAAGTCCGTGGTCCCATTTCTGGCGTTAACCTTGTTTCTAGGGGTAGTGGGTACACTGATAGACCTACTCTAAAACTGAACTCTGGTGAAGGTGCTCTGGCACAACCTATCGTTATCAACGGTCGTATCGTTTCTATCGCTATTATTAATAGTGGTTCTGGATATACAACTGCACCCACAATCTTCATTAATGGTGATGGTTTTGGTGCTCAGGCAACTGCTATTATCGGTACACTTGGTGAGGATAAGGGTAAGGTTGTTTCTGTGCAGATCACCAACCGTGGTGTTGGATACACTCAGGGTAATACTACTGTACGTTTGGAACCCGTTGGTCAACTTGCTACATTTGAAGCAGATGTGTTCCAGTGGAACAAGAACCTGGAATATGATCTGAGTTCCAAGTATGATATTGCTCGTGGTTATGTTTTCACTGGTTTCAATAACCAGTATGGTGGTGAGTATGCTCACGTATCCGACCCCAAAGAACTACGCTATGTGGTTGGTGATAACGTAATCCTCGATCCAGAAACCAATCAGTTCAAAGAAGAAGGAACTGAAACTGGTGCCTCTATCACCCACTCTCCAATTATTGGTTGGGCGTTTGACGGAAGTCCTATCTATGGACCTTACGGTTACATCGATCCTACTGATGCTGGTGGCGGTATCAGAAGAATGCGTTCTTCTTACAAACTGAAAGCAAACGTAGTATATGATATTGACACTAACCCCAACCCTGCTCGTGTTGATGGTCCTTCTCTGACTGACTATCCTGCTGGACAGTTTGTTGATGATTACGAATATACTTTCCAAGAAGGCGATCTTGACCCGTACAACGGTCGTTTCTGTAAGACACCTGAATATCCTGATGGCATATATGCTTACTTCATCACTATTGATGCATCAGAAGCAGGTCTTCCTGTCTTCCCTTATATCATTGGTCCTCAGTTCAACTCTGTGGTCGATACTTGGAACCTGAGTCAGCAAGCAACTCAGGAGAACATCCCTGCCGATGTGTCTCGTTTCAGAGATCCTTACGAGGAAGTTGATATCGATATTGATCGTCAACCTAACCAACAGTCCGACCAGCTGGTCACTGAGCGTGAAGGTGACACTATTATCTTCGAGATTGAAGACATAGATAATGATGGTATCATTTCTCCTGAGGAGATCGCCACAGATCAGGCGATGACGGAGGAAGCAGCACTTCAAATCTATGATTACTTCCCAAGAGTTTCGACAGAATCCCGAGTCGATATCGAAGTTGAGACGACGACGAAATTCGAGAATGCTCAGATCGATGGTTTCGTTATCGAGAATCCTGGTGTTTCCTATCAGGTTAACGATACACTATTCTTTGACAATACAGGAACAGATGGTTTCGGCGCTAGCGCACAGGTTGAATCTGTGCAAGGTGCAGGTATTTCGCAGTATAGAAAAGAAATCATCAATGACATCCCCTACGGTAGAATCACAACCACCACAGACCACGAACTAGTTGCACAAGACGAACTGATCGTCAATTCCAGAGTTATTACTGAGAATACTAATAAGCGTTTCTACATGTCTGTTGTTACAGGCATCGATTCGATTACTATCACTCAAAGTGGTATTGGTTACAATCAGGCAATTCCTCCGACCTATGAGATCATCAGTTCTCAGGGTCAAGACGTTGAACTGGATATCAAACTGGATACCACGACTGGTAAGATTGATAAGGTTGATATTATCAACTCTGGTTTCAACTATGTCACTGACAATCCCCCAGAAATCCGCGTTTCCCATCCTCAGAGATTCAAGAAGACATATTACTGGTCTACTGAGTTCTCCGAGTCTACTGGTGCTACCTTTGAAGTATTTGACTCCGTTGTTGCTTCTGATCGTAGTCTGTATGTCTGTGGTGAACTGACTCAGACTAATGGTGATAGTTCTGCCTTCGTTGCCAAGTTCAATGACCTTGGTAGTGTTGTTTGGGACAGAACACTGCTTCCTAGTTCTTCTATCAAGACTGCACGTTGGAAGAAGATGTATCTTGATGAGACCAGCGAAGAAAATCACCTGATCTACTTGATTGGTGAGACTGAATCCCAAGGAACTGCTGGTTACAACCCTGATATCCTTGTTGCTAAGTATGAGTCTGGTCTTGACAATGCTAACAACCCAGAAGGTCTTGTAAGGTTCCAGAAAGAGATCGCTGGTGTGTCTGGTGGCACTAGACGTGACTATGCTGGTGACATCTACCTGGATGACGAGCAAAGAGTCTATATTTGCGGTTGGACTGACACCAACTCTCCTGATCCTGATGATATCTGGGTCATGCAACTCAATAACCAAGGTGATGTTGTAGAGAAGCGTAAGTTTGCTTCTGACACCGAAGGTGAGCAGATGCATCAACTATATTACCTTGGAGACAACCAGATTGCCTTCTGTGGCATCGATGAGGACAACTCTGACCTCCTGTTCGGTGTTATGGAGTATGACGGTGCTAACATTGAGATGTCTTATGTAAAACGTCTCGCTGTAACTGGTGGTGACGTACAGAGACCTCGTTTTATCCTTGATGAGTACAATGATCTGTTCTTCGTCTGCGATATGTGGAATGGCACCAAGAATTATGGTGTTGCCTTCTTCAAGATCGCTCTGGATCAAATCAGACTGACTGTTGCATCTCCTCAGTGGGATTTTGCTAAGATCATTGCTCCTTCGACTACATTCGAGTCGATCAAGCACGCTGGCATCACTCTGGACGTATTTGGCAATGTTAACGTCGTCACAGAGACTCAACTCGAAGATAATAACCTACAAGCGACCATCTTCGGATTCAAGTACGACGGAACCATTGAAGATTCCAAGATTACCCATGTTTCCAAGTCTGCTAACGATGTTGGATTCAAAGTCCACTCCCATGCAGTGGATAACTCTGGTGACATCATTCTGGCGACCAATAGACAGAATCCTGTCCAAACAATCGTTCATAGATTTGAAGATCAAGCAAATCCGACCTATGACGACACTAAGCAGAACATAGTAAGCACGATTACCATTTTCGATGCTGCTAACATCGCTTCTAGCGATACACAAGCGAAGTTTGGAACTAGATCTCTTGAATTCCAAGATACCAACAGTTTGGTCTGGCAAGACATCAATCTGCTTGAAGAATGGACCACAGTGTTCTGGGTTCGCATGGATAACACCCATGCTACCAATAATCCTACTATTAACATGATCACAGTCGTCGATGACGCTGGTGGTGATGTTCAGTACATTATCGACGGCGATTCTGGCAGTGGAACCTTCGGTAAGATCGGTCTGCAAACAAATCCCGCTGGTGGTAGCGCAACTACTGTTTGGTCTGTTGGTTCTACCTATTGGACTGCTATGCAGGACCAAGATTGGCACCACATCGCTCTGGTGAAGGAAGAACCGTCTCTTGGTGCATATGTCTACTCTTGCTACTTTGATGGCGTCCAAGTCTCTACACAGACGACTGTAAACGACATCGTGATGAATGACCTGACTATTGGTGCCGCTCAGGGCGGTCCCTTGATCAATAACACATTCATTGGTCATATTGACGATATTGTCGTTGATCCGAGAGCAGTATACAGTGGATCTTCCCTGATTGTTCCTACTGAGCGTTATAGAATCACTACAACCAATGATGCTCTGGAATTGATCAAGTTTGATCGTCTCCATTCCAAGAGAGGCAATTTTGTGCCTGATGGAACTAGAAACACCGAAACTCTCGACTTCCAGACCACTGGTATCAACTACACTACTAATACCATCTCGAATCCTGTAATTACGACCTGGAACGTCGGTTCTTCTGGTTTGCAGATTCTTGACTACTCTGATGTTGTATCTACTCTTGCTCCTGGTACTTATAACTTTGTACAAGAGAGATACACTTACTCATCCAAGACTTCGACAATTCCGACCCCTCTGGGCAGAAAACTGAAAATCGAACCTCTGGTTCTTCCAAAATACTACATTAGAGACGCTGGTTACCAGAAGATCGATGCTGTTAAGGAATTCGTCTTCAATCAAGCGATTAAGTTTGAGAAAGGCAGCATCCTGCAACAGGTCAACAGTCAAGGCGTCGTACAGGCATATGGCACTATTGTAGAGGTTCCTGCTGGCAGTATTGACAATCCTGGACTTGGTAACACCTATAAGGTCGGTAAGATTTACGGTAGCTTCAATGATGACGATCTGTACCAGAATGATGCAGGTGAAGAGAACAGGATCGACGAGATTTCGTTTGATGTTGCTCGTCCCCAAGATGCTTGGGAATCTGGTAAAGCATATGTCGTAAATGACCAAGTTTGGTCTGATGATAAGATTTACTATGCAACTAACAATGCAACCGCTGGTTCTACTGCTCCGACCCATGAAATCGGTACAGTAACTGACGGTGCTGTTGTTTGGCAGTATATCAGTGCCGCACCCGCTATTGAAGTTGATCTAGCAGACTATCCTTGGCCGACACCTACTGATGCCGTTCCTTGGGCAGAAACTCGTTCTTACGATGTAGATGATACTGTATACTTTGGTAGAAACAAGTATACCTGTACAGTTGCTGGTGTGTCTGGTACTGTCGCTCCGACACATACCGCAGGCACTGCCACAGATAATTCCGTGACATGGCAATACACTAGTACATATGATCCACTTTCTAGTTATGCTCGCTATCGTCCGTTCAATGTTGCCGACTATCGCGTAACTATCCTGAATACTTATCCTGGATCTGACTTCATCATTGGTGATGTTGTATCCTTGGGTAACAGCATCACTGCTGGCATCAAAGAGGACTCTAACGATAAGATTGCCGAAGTTAACGGTCTCGCCTCTGTTAAGAGGATTAGACTGACTGTAAACTTAAATAAGGACATCCTTAGAACTGCTGAAAACAGAACTGATCTCATTTACTGTTCTGCACTGTCTCCTCATAACTTCTCCAACAATGACATCCTATTTGTTGAAGGATTCACCACTGCTGAGTTCAATGGTTCTTTCTTTGTCAAGGAAGTCTTCTCTTCACGAGATTTCATCTACAAACTGAGAGCAACTGCAACCGCTGATCCCCTATTTGAACAGGGTGCTATTTCCCGTGTGAAGATCTCCTCCAAGCACCCGACACTGCTTCTGGTCAGAAATCACTCCTATATCTTCGATATGAGTGATGCTTCCAACTTTGGTTACTATCTGTCGTTTGCACAAGACAATCAGTACAAACTGGAATATTCCTTCAACGTAATCGAACGTGAAGGCACTCCTGGTCTTTCTTCCGCCACAGAGACTCCTGTGGTCAAGTTTACGATCGGTGGTGAGGTTACTAACATTACTTACTACTTCGATCCGTCTAGAACGGGTGTAACATCCCCTGTGGGTGATAATTCCTTTATTGACGTTATCAAGACCCCATTTGACGGCAGATTCACTATTTCCGAAATTATTAGTGATACTGAATTCAGATTCCCGCTTCTGTACGAACCTGAGTTCACAAACGCTGAAATCGGTCTGGATGACCGAGATGTTCCGAATACGATCTATTCGACGACTTCTACCAAGGCAATCGGTCCTATCAACTCTATTAAGTTGATTTCTCCTGGTGGATTCTATAAGAAACTCCCAGTTATCGATGACATCTCTTCCAATCGTAAGATTGAGAAACTTCGTATTACTGCCGCTGGTACTGAGTATGCACCTGGCGTATACACTCAGATTCCGATTCTTGGTGATGGTGAAGGTGGTCTTTGTAATATCACTGTTGAGAACGATCCAGAGACTGGATCTGGTGCCATTAGTCAAGTTGCTCTGACTGATCCTGGTAAAGGGTATACTTTCGGTTCTATTGACATTGACGCTATCCCAGGCATCCTTGGACCCACACTGTCGGGTTCTGGCGGTGCTATTGAGGTTGTAATCCCTGCTGAGGGTACTGGTGCTGCTGTGTTCCTCACTGGTAGACAGATCGGTAAGATCAAGACTCTGAAAAACAATGAGTTTGGTTATGGTTACTCCCATGACTATACCCTGCGTCCTGAGATTGCATTCCCGATCAACCTGCAACTCTTCAATACTTCTATTCTGTCTCAGATTACAATCACCAATCCTGGTGCTGGTTACACTTCTGCACCTGCTGTTATCATCCAAGGTGGTGGTGGAACTGGTGCTGAGGCAGAAGCAGTCGTTAAGAACAATAGACTGTCTGAGATTCTGATCAAGAATCCTGGTGCTGGTTACTCTTCACAACCTGAGGTTACTCTGAAATCTGAGTTCACCTATGTTGTGAACCTTGACTTGAACTACTTGCAATTCAACTTCCCTCATGGTATTACCACTGGTGCTGAGGTTCAGTTCCGTGCTGAGGATATTGGTTCTACTGTTGGTATTCTGCCGAAACCGAGTAGCGTTGGTTTGACTAGTTTGTCTTCTACTCAGACTTACTATGCTATTGCAGGTGAAATCAATGGTCTAGAATCTGACCAACTGCGTTTTGCACTGACCCCTGTTGACGCTGAGTCTGGTAACTTTATTACCTTCTTGACTCAGGGTGATGGTCGTCAGGTACTGCTCACCGAGGTGTTCGGTGGTCAAGCAGAAGCAGTGGTTGAGACCTCTCGCTTCCTGGAAGGTGAGCGAGTATTCCAAGGTGAAGACTTTGAAACTGCAACTGCTTTCGGTGTTGTTTCCGAAAACGATGGTTGGCAGATTCAACCTAAGATCCTGAAAATTACTAATCCTGATGGCGACTTTGTTGTTGGTGGTAAGGTACAGGGTGTTATCTCTCGTGCATCTGGTATCATCGACAACATCAACATTGCTAAGGGCGTGTTGAACATTGACGCTATCACTAGAACTGCTGGTAGATTTACTGATGATGTAGGTAAACCTTCTGAGATCATTCAGAAGATCCAAGACTCCTACTTCTACCAGAACTTCTCCTACGTTATCAAGTCTCAAATTCCTATCAACCGTTGGAAGCAGCAGATTCTTGAAAACAACCACCCTGTTGGTTTCAACATGTTCGGTGAACTGTCACTGACTGGTGGTAAGGACGTATCTGGTCGTAAGGTTGCTGCTGACTTCACCAAGCAGGTGAACATTAATGAGTACACTAACGTCAACGAGATCACCTCATTCGGTGCTGCTCAACCGATCTACTCGACCTTCAACAACTCCGAAGTTCTCTTCCGTAAGAAGAGACTGACAAACTCTGAGGAAATTCTGACTTCTATCGTTAAGAAGATTGATGATATTTCTTCTCAGTTCGATGGTGTTACCAAAGCGTTCCCTCTTAGAGTAGAAGGTGAACAGGTTATCGTTAAGGACAACCAACTGCTTGTCACCATCAACGGTGTGATTCAGTCTCCTGGTAATTCATATCAGGTTGTTGGTAACAGCATCGTCTTCTCTGAGGCACCTAGACCTGATTCTAAGATCGTGTATAGAAACATCGATTTCGATGTCATGCCGATCACCAGACTGAACCTCAACACCATTGCTGGCATCTTCCCCTCTATCGGTGACACCATTACTGGTTTTACAACTGAGACAACTGCTAAGGTTGTTGCAACTGGTGCTACCAGCATCGACGTTGTAGACATCTCTGGGTCTTCTACTGGTTTTGCTCTGAACGAACGTGTTGACGTTGGTAGAACTGGTTTCAGTGCTCTGGTTGGTTCTATCGACAAGTCCTTCACCAAACTGTTCCTCCAAAGCATTGGTGGTACTTTCGGTACAGTTCTTATCGGTGACAGAATTACTGGTCAGACCTCAGGTGCGAGAGCAACTGTTACCTCTATCGACCTGACTGAGAACAGCATCCAAGTGACAGACATGTCCGATGGATACTTCGAGCGTGGTGAAGACATCACATTCTTCAACGCTGGTTATGGCGCTAACATCCTGAACGTTGATAGTGTCAACTACAAGACCATCTTTGAGTTTGGTGAGACTGTCACTAACATGGATGGCGACACTGCTATTATTGAAGAAACTAATCTTGACCTTGACGGTAACATCTCCGATACTCTGGTTCTGTCCAAGACTTCTGGTACTGCTGAGTATGAGACAGGTCAGTATAACCTGTTCCTGAATGATATCTTCTACTCTGCTGCATCTAACATTGCCGCTCGTATCACACGTATTGCTCCTTATAGAGATCCGATCACTAGCATCAACTTGGAGCGTCCTGCTAATATCTCTGGTGCTTGGAACACCTTTACTGAGGGTGACACATTCTTCGGAGTAACCTCTGGTGCAGGTGGTGAGGTTGTAAGGGTAGACTTTGAGGCATCTCCTCCTATCCTCTACTATCTGCCTAAGACTGAGCAGGCATTCAACGTTGATCCCAATACTCTGGATCCTGAGAGTGGACAACCTGTCCAAGTCAATGAGACTATCCAGATCTATACCACACCTCCTGGCGATCCTGACACTCGCATCCCTGGTGCTATAACTGAGACCATCAACGGTCAACCCAGAGTTGGTGACGTTGTGGATACCCTGACGATCAACAAAGGTTCTACCTTCTTCGGTATGATCTTTGAACGTCTGATCTCTCTGACTAACACCAACGTTATTCTGGATGACATCTCCAAGACAACGATTACACCTGTTGAAATTCTTGATAGCACTGATCGTATCAATGCTGACTTCCTCGACTTTGAAGAAGTTCGTTCTACTGAGATTCAGTATGAGAACCTGACAGGTGGTACACTTGCGGCAGGCGACACTCTCCGTTCTATTACTGTTACTTATAGTAACCCAGTAACTGATGCGTTGAACAGATGGTTTGACGCTGCCAATAGAATCGCTGCTAACAAGCAAGAGATCATTGACTTTGCTAATGCCGAAATTGCTGTTCAGCATCCTGGTTTCTATTATCCTGGCGATAACCAGACTGATCAGTTCAGCAGATATGCTGATGCATATCGCTTGATCCAACGTAATAAGGAATACATCAAAGCCAAGTCTTATTCTGACATGGTTGTTGAGTATCCTACTCTTCCCATTCCTTCTACAACTAAGTGCAAGCGCGACATCGGTCACTTTGTTGATGCTCTGTCCATGGACATGTTCCAAGGTGGCACTGTATACACCCGTAAGTTCTTGCAGATGTATTTCAGTGAGGATGGTACTACCTTCCTGTATGTTAATAATGAAGCAGCGGCAACTGAGTATGCTTTCGAGCAAGCACTCGGTTACATGAAGAATGCTCTGACCAATATGCTAACAGGTACAGACACTGTGGATGCAGTTGTTTATAACCTGTATGACGAGCGCAGCACTGGTGGTTCTAGTGGCACTGGTATCACTGCCGATCCTTCACCTGGCAACCCTTATGGTACTGCTGGCAGCAACGCTGATAACTTCGGTGCTAACAACTGCTCCGACGTTCAGTCTGCCCTGCAAACCTTGTTCGACAACGTGTCTGAGGTTCTGCTTGCAGGTTCCTTGTCTGATCTGATTGAACTCTCTGAACCTGACACATATAGCATCAACGAGACTAAGTGTCGTCGTGACATCGGTTACTTTGTTGATGCTTTGGTTCAGGATATCAAGGGTGATGGTAACTATGGTGTTGTCAAGTTCACTAGATTCTACTTTGATGCCAATGGCACTCCTATCAGCAACGGTCTGGTTGGTGAGACTGCTGAATCCATCACTGCCTTCAACAAGGCAAGAGACATGGCGAAACTCGCCATCAACAACCTTCTGTATGATAGAGATCTGACACTAGTCTACGATCCCACTACATACCCTGGTCCGTATCTGACTTCTTCTAGCGAAGGTCACACATACGACCCCAACTACTCTCAGGGTACTAACTTCGACGACGCTACCCTTTGTGCTGACGTACAGGCTGCTCTGGATACTCTGACCTCGATTGCCACTACTGCAATCAATGCAGGTAACCTGAACAACATTAATGCTCTGTCAGTTATCAGCGATGGTTCCTTCCAAGAGAATGAGAACCTGCGTGTCTTTAAGATATCCTACAAGGAACCCCTGGGTAATGGATTCTTCCTGCCTGGTGATACCGTCACTGGTGCAACCTCTGGTGCTACCCTCTCACTGAAAGGTGCTAACGCTGGTTTGAAATGGTTGTTCACCAACTCTATCACTGGCACTCTGCAAAACAGAGAGTATATCACCAACACCAGACTTACTGCCACTAACGCTGTCCAGACAATCCTGGAATACAAGTCTGGCACTAAGTCTCTGAGAATCGACGCTGGTGGTTACCTCTCTCATCCCCTGAGTGACGTTAACAAGTTCGGCACTGACGACTTTACCATTGAGATGTGGATTAAACCCACCACATTGACTGGTCTGCAATATCTGTGGGATACACGTACCAGTGGTCCTAGCGAGAATGGTTCTCCTGTTCTTTACCTCAACGGCGGAACTATCAACTGGTGGTACAACGGTAGTGATCAAATCACTGGTGCTCATAACATGACTACTACTGATTGGCACCACATTGCTGTCACCAGAACCACTAACATCACTAAGGTGTGGGTTGATGGTACACAAGTTGGCGGTGACTATACCGACAACAATGCATATCTGGAACGTGCGTTCAAGATTGGTGCTAACGAGGCAGGTACTGACAACTTCGTTGGACATATTGATAACGTTATCTTCAAGAAGAATGTCTCTGATTACAGCGCCGCCTTTACACCTGGATTCACATATCCTACTGGCACAGGACTCAATGATGTAAGTTTCGGTCTCAGTTTTGAATTGCCGATCATCATGAGCACTCAGGATAGGATTGCAACCTACACTGGTCAGACTAACTCTTCTGCGACTGCCAAGAAGATCGACTATGACGAGAAGACCATCATCGTTGAGGACATCAACCTTTCCCGCGATGAGCATCGTAAGTGTGCTGATACAATCGAACTGAACCTTGATTGGATCGCTGAGACCGCTGTTGGTCTGATGAAAGAGAAGTATCCTGACTTTGTGATGCCTGGTGACACCGCTGATGGTACTGGTGTCCAGCAAGGTACAAACTTCTGTCTGCGTGATACTAAGGAGTATATCCTCAAAGCAATCATCGAAGACATTCGTTATGGTGGCAACTACAACAGTGTTATCGCTGGTAGAGGTTATCTGACCAAGACTGGTGATCTAGCATACGTTGGTAACGAGCTGCTGCAATCCATCTTCACTTGGACCGAAGTGGCAGATGTAATCAACTATGTAATCACTACCACCAGTGCTGATCTGGAAACCTACAATGGCACTAAGTACACTGACATCCTTCGTATTCCAAACAACTTCACAGCACCTGCTTCTCAGGCAATTCAAGATGAGATTGTTCTCCTCGCTGACACTATCGCTGACATCCTTGGTCCCACAGGTAACAGATTCCGTGACGCTGGTGACCTCATCTGGAAAAACCGCGATTACATCGCAGAAGAGACTGTTGGTTACCTGAATGATTACTATTCGGCAGAAATACAAAACGAAGTTACTGGTGATCTTACCCAGTATGACTTCCTCGTAATTCCTGGTGGTGATTCTAAGTGTGAGCGTGATATCAAGCAATATATTTTGCCCGCTGTTATTACTGATTTGATCACTGGTGGTAACTCTGCCACTCAGTATGTTATTGATTTGTATCTTGATAATAATAACAATATCATCTACGTTGAGAATGAAATCGGTGCAGTGCTTGACGCTTTCAACTACGTCAAGAAACTGGTTCTGCACGCTGTCAACAACACTCTGCTGACCTTTGGTACTACTGCATCTGAATTCGGTGTTCCTACTGATGTTCAGGATGACTACTATGTGGCGAGATTTACAACTCGTACAGCATACAGAGATAACACAATTACTGTTGACACCAAGGGTTACAACTACAATGATCCTTCTTCTAACAGAAATATCGACGCTGCTAATCTGCTCGATGCTAACAAGCACGTAATTGCTCGCGAGGCAGTTTACACTATGAACGACTTGTCGAAGTATCTCGACTTCGTGGTTCCTGGTGGCGCTCAGAACTGCATCGACGACGTGATGGGTGTTATCGAAGCAATCATCCACGACCTGAGATACGGCGGAAACTCTGCTGTTTATGATGCTGCACTCCTCTATCTGAACCCTGAGGATTCCAGCATTTCACACATTGAGTCAGAAGTTGAAGCGTCTATCGATGTGTACAAGATCGCTGCTGAGATCTGCATCCTGACCATGCGTAATGGTTTCGGACGCGACAACCTGTATATCTATCAGGCAGACGGTGGTATCGGCGGTACTGTTTCTCCTGGTGGCGTTGGAACCTCTTCTCTCGACTCTGTTGATGTTGAAACCTATGAGCAGAACGGTGCCGATGACAGATATATTGATGCATCTCATATCATCGAGAGAAACATCAGACTGATTGCTGAGGAAGCAGTCGCACAGGGTCTGGCACAATTCCCAGGTCTGACCATTCCTGGCGGTAACATCAACTGCGTACATGACGTAACTGATGTTCTGCACGCTCTGGTCTGGAACCTCCGCTTCGGTGGTAACAACAAGATGTTCCGTGCTGCTGAGTTCTATGTCAGTGGTGGTAACCTCGCTCACATCACTTCTCAAAGTGCTGAGTCTATCTGGATCTTCGAGAAAGCAAGAGACCTTGCCATCACCGCGATGAGAGATCAAGCGATCACTATCACTGCTGGTCATGGTTACACTCAGAAGTATTTTGCTGATCTCGACTTCTTCCCCTATAACCAGGGTGGGTATGTCGTAACTGCTGATACTGACACTGTAACTCCTTGTGCTGATGTAGCAGCTGCTATGACATCTTTGATGTCGATTGTGACTGATACAATCACCACGCCTGCTAGCATCACTGATGGTACAATCTCCAAGACGCTGCCTAACATCTGGCCTGTCAAGTATTCGCCTGAGATGGTTCTGCGTGATACTTCTATCACCTATGACGCTGGCAGCGACTGGAACCAAGCATGTGCATCACAAGCAGCAACTATCGAGAACCTGTTTGATGTTATCATTCAGACCATCACAACTGCTGCATCTCCCTCTCCTGCTCCTAGTTATCTGACTACAATCACTCGTGACGCAGGTTATAACAGCAACACTGAGTATCAGTTCTACACATGTGAGAATGTAACTAGTGCTGCTGAGGCTCTGTTTGATCTAATGACCAGCAGTCTCGGTGGTGGTAGCAACTCTGATAAGTCTGCTGCAAGAAGAATCCTCTTCAACAAGCACGCTGTTTCTGCTAAGGCATTCTCTGAGGTACAAACAGCATATCCCACAACCACTGCTGAGGAATCCTTCGGTGACACTCTAATTACGGGTCTGCTTTATGACCTCAACACTGGTGGCAATAATGGTGTCCTGAGAATCGTTAACACATGGTTTGATGGTGAAGGTAACTTCATCGCATTCCCCGATGTAACCAAGCAACATCTGCTGTGGTTCGTAACAAGAGTCAGTGAATACTGTAAGCGTATTCTTGACGACTATAACGATCGTGCTTCTGGTGGTGAATGGTATGGATATGATCTGTATCTTGATCCTACACATCAAGGCACAAATGCTATTGAAAATCGTTATGAATATGAGAAAGAATCTACACAATTCAAAATTGATAGTTCTCTGAACCTCGCATACTATGCTATTAGTAGAGGTACACCTCCTACTCAGAATACTGTTCAGTGGACTAATAATAATCATGTCACAAATGCACAGAACCTTTATGATGAGGGTACTGACTGGAACACGGATCCCGATCTGATTCTCAATACACCAACTATTGAAGTTGCATTTGAGAGAAGAGAGAACAGAGTTATCATTCAGCGTCCTAACTTCTACTCTCGTGGTGATGTTCTCTCGTACGCGATTGCATCTGGTGACGTTGAACCTGCATTTGCTAATATTGATTATGTCTATGTTCTTAACGCCACACCGACACAGTTTGAGATCACTAAGGAGATCCGCCACGATGCTCGCTTCCGTGACTTCGCTCTTGACACTGCTCTAACAGGCACACAGCAACTGAGTCTTCCCGTACGAACAGGCATTGCTCGTACTGCCACAACTTACGGTCAACCTGACATTGACAACCCCATCAGCGGTACATTTGGTCTCGCAGACGTGGTTGTGGGTGCTACTTCTAACGCCTCTTCTGAGATTGTTAGAACTAGAAACAACGAAGCAGAGATCGTCAAACTCTACCAGAAGATCTACCTTAATACTGCAACTGGTCGCTTCACCGTGGGTGAAAGAGTTCAGGTCCAAGGTGCTGGTACAAACTTCGGTACAGTCCTTCAAACCTCTGTCCTCACGGGCGATAATGAGGATGAGGGTTGGGTCTACGTTGAGAATATCACAGGTGTCTTTACTGCTGATGATATCCTGGAAGGTGTAGATAGTGCTCAGACAGCAGTCGTGACTGGCACTAACGAAGATCGTATGCTAGTCAACATTGATCGTGGCGCATTTGCTAACGGTGAGATTATCTTTAACAAGGGTAATGGCGCTGAGGCAGACATCGTTTCTTACGAAAACTCTGCTGGTTCGCTGACTAGCAACCTGGGCGGTCGCGTCACGATCGATATCGAGACACTGCAAGATGACTTCATCGATGGTGACATCATCTACGGTTCTATTACCGACAGAATCCTCGACATCGCCTATATCACCGCTCAGGGATTCCAGCAAATCGAACTCAATCAGTTCGTACATGCTGAGAAGACTATCGAATGTGATATCGGTAGTATCCTGAGAGACCAAGGTTTTGAAGGCGACTTCAAGAAGGGAGATTTTGTTTACCTGCTCTCTGGATCTGTTCCCAAGATTCCTGGTTGGACTGCCGTTGTTACTAACTATGTCTATGATCCTGACAACAGCATTCACAAGATCTGGATTGCTAACCTGACTCCATATGGCGCTGCTGCTGACGGCACTACAACCACAGATCCCAATGAACTTCTCTCTGGCGGTCTTGGTAGGTTCGAGAACCTTAACAACTTCCCTGTTATTCAGTGTGACATCATTGGCGTTCAGGTTACCAACTACACCTCTTATGGTAAGGTCGCAGGTAAGGCAATCAGTGGTGACACTGGTCGCATCTGGTTGGAAGATGTCAATGGAGACTTCCCCTCTAACCTGACTATCAAGTCTGACTATGGTTGGTCTGCTGGTGTCACGCAGGCGAAGGGTCTGCTGGGTCGTTGCGATCGTTACTTCCGTGGTTTCGATGGCACCGAGACATCCTTCAAACTTACCGTTAGCAACGGCGAAGCATACTTCCCAGATCCTGCTGGACACATGCTCGTGTTCGTCAACGGTGTGCTGCAACCTCCTGGTGCAACCTACGCCTACACAGCGTTCTCCGACTCGATCTCCTTCACTGAACCTCCCACTATTGGTTCTGAGTTCATTGGTTACTACGTGGGTAAACTGAGACAACTCGATGACATTAGTTTCGAGTTTGACTCTCTGCGTTCGTCCTTCAACTTGAAGTATCAGGGTGGTTTCTACTCCCTGACTCTGACAGAAGGTGTGTCGTCCAACACTATCCTGCCTGAGAACAACATCATCGTCTCGCTCAATGGTGTGATTCAGGAACCTGGTGTTGGTTACGAACTGGTTGGTTCTAGAATCATCTTCGCTGAGATTCCTCGTGCAGGATCTACATTCGTTGCCTTCTCCTACATCGGTTCTGACGCTGACGTTATCGCGGCAACTGTCGTACCTCCGATTGAAGCAGGTGATATTCTGCAAATCGACGGTGAGGCAGATGAACGTGAAGTCGCTCTGATCGAATCCTCGAACTCTCTGATCACCTTCGAGTACACAGGAACCGTCAAGGGTCGTGGTGCTTCTGCTCTTGCTAGCATCAAGTCTGGTGAGATTACAAAAGCAATCATCACCTCACCTGGCGATGGTTACACTACGCGCCCGAACGTGGACGTGGTTTCCTCCACTGGTTTCGACGGTCGTGTTCGTGCCCTGATGGGTCTCCTGAGAATCGACGTGAAAACTCCTGGTATTGGTTACGCACAACCAGTCGTCGCAGTTGAGACTACTGTTGATGATGACTTCGTGCCCCCGATTGGACCTGCTGTCAACCAAGGTTTCGACACCTACGCTGGCGAAGGTACTGACGCTCAGGGTAACCCGATTATCATCACACCTGGTTACATCAACATCGTGACACAACCTGTGAACGTGACCGTGAACCAAGGTCAGACTGCTCAGTTTACTGTAATCGGTCAGTTTGTGAACAGTTCTGATAACCAAGTCGGAACTACACCTCTGAACTATCAGTGGCAGCGTAAGCAGTATGGTGAGACTGACTGGAACAACATTACTGGTCAGAACACTGCGGTCTACACATCTAATGCTGCTGAACAGGCAGATGACGGTGATGAATTCCGCGTGGCAATCACTGCTGCTGGTGCTACACCTGTCTACTCCAACTCTGTGATCCTCACAGTTCAGACTGGTGCTACTATCATCACCAACTTCAACCCGACTCAGATCTTCCAATAAATAGTCAAAAAGTCCAATGACAGCAACCGCTGAATATAACGCTGGCACTAGAACGCTCACCGTAGATGGCGATGGTCTTCCCGATCCCGTCCTCTACGGTACGTTTCCCAATGTCAATAATCCAAATCAGGTAACTGAGCAGGATTTCAATCACGACTTTTATTATAGAGGTGGCACCTTTGGTGTTACTAGAACATTTGATGACAATAGTTTTGCTCACGATGGTTTCTTTATTACGATTCCATTGTCAGTAAATGACAACGATTTGTTAGGTTCTGCTATTAGAGTTGGTGACAAGATCCTGTTTGTGTTTGATGCAGGTACTCCTGATGAACACAAAGCAGTGTTTACATATAGGGGAACCCAGCAGACTGCTGTGGCGGGTGAATTTTGGCGTGCTAGCGATCAGTATTTGGAACTGATCATGGACTTTACTAGATCTGGTCATGCTGGAACATACACTTATTATGATCAAAGGAATGGGCGTACGAATACACCTCTTGGTGCTGTGGGTGTTGCTGCTAATGGGGTGGTGTTTTACAATCCCTCCGCAGGAGCAGGTGGAAACCCACCGACAGGATTCAACTGGAATGCACACTATGAAGACTCGCCAGTAAGTTTTGGTGATGACAACTGTGGTGGGCACCCTGAAAACACAGGGCAATATCATTATCATGACACTCACTTCCTAGAATGCTGGAAGGACAATTCTGTCATGGCAGCATATAACGACTACTATGGATCGTCCCAGTACAATGGCGACAACCTGAGACATCCTGATGGTCACTCTAAGATTCTTGGTTATGCTTTCGATGGTTTTCCTATCTATGGTCCTTATCTCTATTCAGACCCATGGGACAACGATAGTAACATAGGTCTTGCAACTAGTTCTTACCGAGTTAGATCAGAAGAAATAGCGGGTAGACCTACCTATGGTGATACCCAACAGAATCCCCCTGCTGGATCTCTGATACAGGACTGGGAATACTCTGAGGGTCTTGGTAATATGGACATCCATAATGGAAGATTCTGTATTACACCAGAGTTCCAAGACGGTACATATGCTTACTTCCTAACCACTGAATTAGATAGTGAGAACAATCTGGAAGCAATATTCCCATATCTTATGGGAACAACATCTCGTGAAACATTAGATCAACCACCAAACAATGGTGCTGCTACACCTCCACCCCCCGACCCAGGTGGTGGCGGTGGAACTGTTGTCCCAGCAACGATCCAGATTGCTCTGCAACCGCAGAATGTTACCATCAACGTTGGACAAACAGTCACATTCAGCATTACCGCTTCTATTATCCCAGAAGACGGACCCAAGTCCTATCAGTGGTATAGATCTACTGATGGTGGATTCTCCTTTGCTGTGCTTACTGGTGCAACCGATTCGACCTATCAGTTTACCGCACTTAACTACATGTCTGGATATAGATTCAGATGTGAAGTGCGTGGTCCCTTGGGTCTGGGTGTAACACCAGCAACAAACTCACCACTGACATCTGATGTTGCGACACTTGTTGTAACTGGATTCGGTGACGGTCAGGGTGATGCAGACTTCTCATCTACTGAGGTTAAGTTCTCGACTACTCAGACCTCCTTTGACGCAACATAAATAGAACTGTAAAAAAAGAACGATCATGACAAAGCAGTTAGTCGGTATTGGATCTTCGGCAAATGATGGAACAGGTGATACCCTAAGAGACGGTGCTATTAAATATAATGCTAACTTTGATGAACTATATGAACGTCTTGGTAACAACACTGAGATTCTAATTGATATCGGTGCTGGTATCACTGAGGGACAGGTTCTCCAATGGAGCACCACTCCTACTCCTGCCTTCCGTGGGGCAGACTATAACCTGCTGACTGGTAATCTTGATACCAATGGTAATGAGATTCAGTCTGATGGTGCAGATGCCATCGTACTTAAACAGACTGGCACTGGCGACATCCAACTGTGGGCAGGTGGATCTGGTTCTGCATATACCTATATTGATGGTGATGATGGATACCTCAAATGGTATGCACCTTATGCCGAATTAGCAGATCTACCTGATGCAACTAACCATCATGGTATGTTTGCCCATGTACATGGCACAGGTAAAGGATATTTCGCTCACTCTGCTGCTTGGATCCCTCTGGTAGATGAAACCCAGAGCATCACTGTTCTCGCTGATGTAGACACCACAGTAAATGGTGGTCCTGCTGATGGTCAGGTTCTGAAATGGGTTGAGTCAACAGGTAAGTGGTCTCCTGCTAACGATGAGCAGGGAACTGGTGGTACAGGCACCACTCAAAATCTATTTGAGACTGTCAATGCTGATACTGGCACTACCACTGCTTCTGCTCCTAATGATACCCTCATTATTGCAGGTGGCACTAACATCTCCACTACTCTGGTTGGTGATACTCTTACTATTGATATGACAGGCACCTTGGGTGACCTGGACCAGAATGTGTTCACCACCTTCGGCGCTGATAACGGCACTACAACTGCAACCACTACCACTGACCAACTTACATTCACTGGTGGTACTGGAATTACTACTAACTTGAATGCTGGTGCTATCACTATCACCAACAACGCACCTAACGTAGTTCAAAATGTCCTTCAAAGTCTGTCGGGAGACACTGGTTCGTATACTGCTGACGCCTCTGATTCTTCTGTCACGATTGCTGGTGGCACTGGGATCACTACTGCGGTATCTGGGTCAACGCTTACTATTACTAACACTGTCGCGCTACCCAGTATTAATGAAGGACAATCCCTCATTCGGGGAGAATCTGCATATGAAGGAGTAGCATCTCCTACTGTCAGTTATGCTTTCACTGCTTCTGGTAGCACAGCATATACTGTGAATGGTCCTGGTCTTTCCAATGCAAGTGATCCTACGATCTATGTCTATCGTGGATTCACATACAGATTTGATAATCAAACTGGTAGTGGACACCCCTTGGAACTGAGAGTTTCTGACGGTGGTTCTCAGATTAGTGGAACCACTGGTTCTATCAATGGAGTCCAATACTGGACAGTTCCTCAGACGCTTGCTGCTGGTACAACATATGTGTATCAGTGCAACATTCACTCTCTCATGGTCGGTAATATCGTGGTGGTCTAATGCCAAGAACAGTCCCAGGATCAGGTGCAACTATCGAGCCCGTCTTTAACTCTGTATATGGAGTTAAGGACGTTATCGTAACGAATGGTGGTAGTGGGTATGACCCCAACGATCCACCGAGGTTGTCTATTGGTAATTGTGGCACCCCTATCAGAGACGCTGTTCTTAGGGCAAACATTGCTGACAACGGTGAGATTCTATCTGTCGATGTGATCGATCCTGGTGAAGGGTACGATCCTCTTCGTTTAGATATCGTTAGTAATGACCCAGGTGTTACTGATGCAGATGCTAACATTTACCTAAATGCTGATGGTTCTGTTAGTTTCTTGCAGGTCAATCAACCTGGTGATGGATACTTCAACGCTGAGGCATACCTCAGAGGTGGTGGTGGATCTGGTGCAGAACTAGTCCCTGTCACTGGTGGTGTGACGGGTTTGTCTGTTGAGAACAACGGTAGAAACTATACCTCCGAAGACATCACTATCGTCATCTCTGGTGGTGGCGGTGGTTCAGGTGCCGAAGGTGTTGCTGAGGTCAACCAGTTCGGTGTTATTGAAAGTATTGCAGTATCAGAAGAAGGTGAGTTCTTCGAGACTCCCCCTATCCTACAAATCATTGGTGGTGGTGGATCTGGTGCTGCTGCTGAGGCAGAGATTAATCTGGGTAGAATCACTAATATCAACCTGCTGAATCCTGGTGGTGGTTACACTTCTCCACCTCAGGTCATCTTTACTCGTGATACTAACCTGATCAGAGCACAGAGGAACAGAACATCTCTCGTCTCTGACTTCTACAACATGACTGCCATCATCAGAGATGTTGAGGCAAATGATGGTACGCTGTATGTAGAAACAACAGCAGCATTCCCTGGTTCTGGTAAGTTCCAAGTTGGAACTGAGATTGTTAGATATACAGGTAAGACACCAATCTCATTTACTGGTTGTGATAGAGGTATCAACTTCCGCTATGACCAGCGTGTGATTCTCGACAACCTTGCTACAAATCCACAAACAGGTATCTCTGGATATTCCTTCACGGTGTCTGACCGTGTTAGAAGAGTTGAAGAAGATAAGACCAACAAGGTCGCTATTGTTTATGACTGGCGTCCTAATACCAGAGAACTGTTCCTGACATTCCAAGTTGATGAACTGGCATTCATCGATGGTGGTAGATCTAATGAAAGCACTGCTGTGATTCAGTTCATTGCAGGTTCTTCTGCTTCGTCTGGAACAGGTGTGGAACCTCACGTTTTGATTGAAGATGAGAATTCAAGTATTGTAACCTTTACAGATCCTCTCTCTACATTAGAAGGATTCCGTTTTGAAGACAATGATGAATTAGACGGTGAGGGTGACGGTATCATCGACCTGGTAAATACTGATACAGACTTTGAAAACGAGATCAGTCTTGATGGTGGTATTGCTTCATCTCTGTATGGTATTGAAGAAACGGTTGGTGGTCAGAACACCACCCTGTTCCAACAAGGTGATCAGATCTATGACTCCAACCTGGTTCCTTTGACAGCAACTATCCAGACTGCTGGTGAACTGGGTGATGGTGTTGAGCATATTGCTACAACCACTATCCAAATCAAGAACTGGAATAACACCTTATATTCTGTCGGAGAAACTGTTACTGGCACATCGACTGGTGTAACTGCTGTTGTTGCTGAGGCAATGAATCCACAAGCAGACGCTTTTGGATATCACTATATCAAGTTGAGAGAGATTACTAACAACGGTAACACCTATAAGTTCACGACTTCTGACACTCTTAATGGTCAGTCGTCAGGTGGTACTGGTGAGTTCGTCAAACAAGAGTACACTAACCTCGTCAGAACTGAACCTGAGTAAACCCCATAAATAAAAGGAAGGTAATTGCTGAAAGATGGCACTTCTAACAGATCAATTTAGGATTTTCACTGCGAAGAGATTTATCAAATCTTTGGAAGGTGCCGATCCCACGCAGTCCGACCTGGTTGCAGGCGCTAATAGAGATCGTCTCTATGTGTTTATCGGTCGTCCCCAAGAGTGGGATAACGAAAACGCACCGCCTACTCCTGTGGACTCGTTCCAAGAGTTTTCGGATACCTATTCCGATATGATCTCTTTGAAGCGTGTGCTTGCGTCCGACACTATTCAGGTGGTTCGTCGTATTGACTGGACTCCCCCAGAGCAAACCACAGGTGGTCTGGGTTACGTTTATGATATGTATCGTCATGACTATTCTTCCACAAAGACAGCATCTTCTGGTGCTACGAAACTTTACGACGCAGACTTCTACGTTGTTAACTCGCAGTATCAAGTCTATAAGTGCATCTACAACGGGACAAGTCCTTCTGATCCTAACGGTAAACCTTCTACTGTTGAGCCTACTGGCACATCCACTTCAATTATCACAACTTCTGATGGTTACCGCTGGAAGTATCTGTATACGATTCCTGTTGGACAGGTTCTGAAATTCTTCTCCAACGACTACATGCCTGTTCTCAGCGATGTTGCTGTGACTGGTGATGCCGTTGGTGGTGAGATTGACAGTGTTGTGATCCAAGCATCTGGTACTGGTTATAACAACGGTACTTATGAGAACGTTCCCATCAAGGGCGATGGCGTTGGTGGTCGTGTTTCTCTGGTGGTTGACGGTGGTAAGATCGTTTCTGCCACAGTAACCTCTGGTGGTTCTGGATACACTTTCGGTAAGGTTGTTATTGATGAAGTCAACGGTATTGGTGCTGGTACAGGTACTGGTGCTGCCATTGACGTTATCATTCCTCCCGACACTGGTCATGGTTCTGACCCCGCTAAGGAACTTGGCGGTTATCGTGTAATGATCAACACGAAGTTTACCTACGACGAAGGTTCAGGTGACTTCCCGACTGATAACGACTATCGTCGTATTGGTCTGGTGATCAACCCCAATCAGTACGGCACAACAGAACTGACATCTGCTATCACACTGTCCGCTACAAAGGCAGTGATCTTCTCTCCCACGTTCACTGGACAGTTCCAGACTGACGAAATCATCACACAGTCCAGAACTGTGGGTGGTCAGCAGGTGACTGCTCGTGGTCGTGTTATCTCCTGGAATGCCACAACCAAGGTTCTGAAATACTACCAGAACAGAATCGATGGTGTGTTCCCTGAGATTACTGGTAACCTCACAGAGTTTGAAGGCGGCAACCCCGTAACTGGTTCTACCTCGGGTACATCTGCCGACCCCGACATCAACTTCCCTGTTGTGTCTGGTACATCTACTCGTATTATTAACAATACAGAGTACGATCTTGGTATGTCTTTCACCAATGGTTATGCTAAGTCAGAGATCGAACCTAACTCTGGCGAAATCATCTATATAGATAACAGAGGCGCGATTTCTCGTGCTGGTGACCAAATTGAAGATATCAAAATCGTAATCGAGTTCTAAGAGATGCCCCAGAATACTAATCTAAACCTTGCTCCTTACTTCGACGATTTCGATAAGGACAAGAACTTTTACAGAGTTCTCTTCCGCCCTGGATTTCCGATTCAGGCAAGAGAACTTACGACCATGCAGTCGATCTTGCAGAATCAGATCGAAGCAATGGGACAGCACCTCTTCAAAGAGGGTGCGATGGTCATCCCTGGTCAGGTCGGTTATGACTTGAACGTTGATTGTATCCTCATCCAGCAGGCATTCCTGGGTGTGGACGTTGAAACTTATAGAACTCAACTTGAAGGTAAGATCATTGAAGGTCTCACCACAGGTATTAAGGCAAAGGTTCTTTACTCGATTCCTGCCACTCAAAGTGATCGTGGTTACATCACATTTTACATTAAGTATGTAGAGTCTGGGGATACTACATCTGATGTAACAACTAAGAAGTTCCAGAACAACGAACAGTTGGTTGCTGAACAGGAGATTACCTTTGGTAACACCCTGATCGAGACTGGTTCTCCGTTTGCTCAACTTCTGCCAGTAGACGCTGCACAGGTTGGTTCTACGGCATACATCAGTGAAGGTGTTTACTTCATCCGTGGACACTTCGTTGACATCCAAACTGAGTACATCATCCTTGACCAATACACAAACAACCCATCCTACCGAGTCGGATTTGAGGTTAGCGAGTCAATTATTACACCTGAGGATGACCCGTCTCTCACAGATAACGCCATTGGTGCATCCAATTACTCGGCTCCTGGTGCTCACCGATTCAGAATTAAGACTGCACTTGTTAAGAAACCAATTAACGACGAGACCGATAAGAACTTCATCGAACTGCTTCGCATCAGGAACTCAACTGTTGAGAACTTTGTTGACCGTACGGAATATAACGAGATCGAGAAGTCGATTGCTCGTAGGACGTATGAAACGCATGGTGACTATGTTGTCGATACGTTCGACGTACGTGCCAGAGAGCACCTGAATGATAACTTTAACAATGGTGTCTATACACCTGGTGAGATCTCTGCTGAGGGACAACCAGCATCTGAGAACTGGGCTGCCCTTGAAGTTGGTCCTGGTAGAGCATATGTAAAAGGTTACAGAACACAGATTCTGGCACCCACTTATGTTGACACTCCCAAGCCTCGTACCTTTGTTGGTCGTCAGAACCAGATTGTACCTGTCGATCTGTCACAGGCAGTAAGAGTATATGATGTCTGGGGTTGGCCTCGTATCTCTGGTGAGAACGTATCAGAGTGCTATCAGGTCGTTGACCTTAGAGATGACTGGTTGGGCACTGGTCCTTCTAATGCTGTCAGAGGTAATCTGATTGGTAAGGCAAGAGTCCTGCAACTTGAAAAGGATGGCAATAACTATAACTGCTTCCTCTTCGATATCCAGATGTTCACTGCGTTGAACTTCGCTTCCTCTCAGACCATCATTGATGGTGAGATGCTGGTGGGTCGTTCTTCTGGTGCCAGAGGTTATGTACACTCTGCCGCTGCTGACTATGCACTGGTTCACCAGGTGTCTGGTCAGTTCCAGCAAGGTGAAGTTATTGAACGTGACGGACGTGTTCTGGACGTATTGAATGCAGTATACCCTTATGAGAGATCTGATGTCAGACAACTGGTTGGATATGAGTCCAGCAGCAACAGCACAGTTATCTTCACTGCTTCTCTTGCCCTGACAGAATCTCTGGCTCTGATTGGTAAAACTGTTACTGTTGACCAAGCAACCGATCAAGACGTTGTTGGTTTTGATACTGTATTCTCTGCCGACCTCCGCGCTGGTGATGTCATTTCACCAACTGCGACAGATAATAAAGGTAGCACTTCACTTCGTATCAAGCGTATTGATCCTGCCAACATCGCATACACAGCACTCAATAGAAAGAATACTGGTCTATCACCTGTCTTTGACTTCGGCACACAGACCGCAACGATTGATACTACTTTAACTAAGGGTAGTATCACTGATGGTGAATATCCCGCCACCCAGGTAACACGTCTCCGTCCTTACTTCACTGAGAAAGTGAATAGAGATGGTGAACTTGCTATTGACATGCCGAAGCGTGCTATCAAGTCGGTATCTGACGAATCGTTCGTTGTCATCAAGACCTTTAAGGACAAGCCTCTCTCCTCTGGTGACGTGACCTTCACACTGCCTGAGAACGAGCAGTTCACGACACTTGATGGTGAGAACTATAACCTGACTATCACTCAGGGTGCCAACGACAACACTGGTTATGGTTGGAACGTTGGTACTAACCTCGACATTGAAGAGGAATCCGAAAAGCAGAACCCAACTATCGGTGTGTCCTTTGGTGCCAACAGACAGTCTCTGCTGGTTACTGGTCTGAATGATGGTAGTGGTGGTACAGTCAACAACATCACTAAGGTGACCCTGAACGCTGCTGTTTCTGTCAACACAGTATCTAAGAAGATTAAGACTGCTGCGAAGATGAGGACCATGAAGGTCATTCGCACCAGAAATCAGAACGACGTTATCCTTTATGGTCTGGCATACGGTAACCTGTATGGTACTCGTATCGAAGACGAAGAGATCTCCTTTGCTCTGAACGACGTGTATAAACTGCACGCTGTATATGAGTCTGAGAACGATGATGATGCTAAGGTTCCTTACATCACTCTGACAGAAAACGTCTTCTTCGACAATGGAACTGTGGTTGTTGGTCGTACCTCTAATGCCAGAGCGCGTGTGGTATCCTTCAACGCTGCCAATAACAGACTGTATGTTGTTCCCGTTTCTACTGAGTTCTTTAACACTGGTGAAACCATCGATGGTTTCGACGACGATCTGAACAACCTCGTTGCTGTTATCGATGATGGCGATGGTGCTCTGGAACAAGGTTCTAAGAACATTACTGCTGACTTCGAGCTCGATCCTAACAAGACATCTTTCTATTATAGTGTCTCTAAACTGGTGAGAAAGGCAGGCACATCTGAACCCAAGCGTAAGTTGGCAGTTGTGTTTGACTACTTCATCCACGAAGCATCTGGTGATTACTTCACCAACCAATCTTATACTGGTATCAACTTTGCTGAGATTCCCAGAGAAAGACCTAGCCGTAACAGCAAGTTTCTGACTGATACTCTGGACTTCCGTCCTGCTGTTGGTGAACTTGCTTCTGGTTCTGGTACAGTTGAGCAACCTTACTATACAAACTGTAAGTCTCTTGACTTCGATTCTCGTGTCTTTACCTCCACTGGTGGTGCAGGTGGTTCTACCATCTTTAACATTCCTAAGGTAGAAGAGCAGATTCGTCTTGACTATGAATACTATCTGCCTAGACAGGACAAACTGTTCATGGCACATGATGGTGATCTGAAACTGTCTAAGGGTGTCCCTGCTGAGGATCCCCCAGAAGCAGATGACATCGACAATGCTATGTTGCTGGCGAAGATCCAGTACGAACCATATGTCTATGATGTAGATGAAGACATCCTGATTACACTGCACCAGCAGCGTCGTTACACGATGGAAGACATCGGTAACATGGATCGCCGCTTGCAGTCCCTGGAATACTACACCTCTCTGTCACTGCTGGAATCTGATGCTAGAAACCTCAAAGCGTTCGACTCTGACGGTTTCGACAGATTGAAGAATGGATTCCTTGTAGATGACTTTACCGATCACTCTTCTTCTGATGTTAATAATCAGGACTTCAAGTGTTCGATGGACTTTACTGAGGGCATCCTCAGACCGTCTCACTACACCACTAACGTAGCTCTGCAATACAGAACTGATCTGTCTAGCAACCTAATCTGGTGGAGAGAAAACCCTGCACTGGGAGGTAAGATCGGCGCTAACGTCCTGACACTGCCATACGAAAACGAAGCAATCATCGTTCAACCGTATGCTTCTAGATTGGAGAACGTGAACCCGTTCAACGTGTTTACTTTCATCGGTCGTATCGACCTTCTGCCTGCATCGGATGACTGGACTGACACACGTCGTGCTCCTGTTCGTGTTACCACTATTGAAGGTAACTTCCAAGCAACCAGACAGAGACTAAATGTCAACAACCAAGGTTTCGCACCTGTACAGTGGCGTGCTTGGAGAACTACCTGGACTGGTACTAGAAGACAGAACGGCAGAACATGGAGAGAGACCTCTTTTGCTCGTGGTGTGCCTAGACGTGTTTTGGCGTCTCAGACCACTGTTACCACACGTCGTCAGGTTAGATCTGGTACTCGACTCAGAGTTGTTCCTAGAATTGACCGTCGCTCACTGGGTGACAGCATCATCGATAGTACATTCATCCCATGGATCCGCTCCCGTAACGTCGGTTTCGACGTTGAGCGTGTGAAGCCTAAGACCAGAATGTATGCATTCTTCGATAACGACAACGTACAGAACTACATCATTCCTAAGTTGATCGAGATCGTTAAGAACTCTTCTGAGGATAGCGAAACCAACGAAACACCGTTTGTGATTGGTGAAACTGTCTTCGGTCGTAAGTCTGGTTGCAGATTCCGTGTTGCTGCACCTAATGATGGTTTGACAACCAACCCATACAGTGCAACCAATGATGCTCTGCCCGACTCTTATGCATCACAGACTAGTGTTCTGAACATCGACACCGAAGTTCTCTCTGCTACTGTGAACCCCAACTTCTTTGGTAACTTCCAAGTTGGTGAGGTTCTGCAAGGTCAGACATCTGGTGCTCGTGCTGTGGTGAAGGACCGTCGTCTTGTATCTGACCTGGTTGGTATCATCAAAGGTGCTTTCTGGATTCCTAACCCTGCTAACGATTCTAACCCACGTTGGGCAACTGGTTCCAGAGTCTTCCGTCTGTCTTCTTCTGAGCAAGATAGCAGACTGCCAGGTGCTGTTGACTCTGCTGCTGAGGCAGAATATACAGCAAGAGGTACACTCAACACTCTGCAAGAAAACATCCTTGCTGTTCGTAACGCTACTGTTGTTAGAGACACCGTTACTCAAAGAAGAACAGTTCGTTCTGTTCGTACCAACACCAGACAGGTTGGTTGGTGGGACCCTCTGGCACAGTCCTTCTTGCTAGAAGAGCAAGGTGGTACATTTGTGACAGGTGTGGACATCTTCTTCGGTACAAAAGATACCAAGATTCCCATCTCCATGCAGATCCGTCCTATGGAAAATGGTTATCCAACTAAGGACATCCTGCCCTTCTCTGATGTTACTCTGAGACCTAGCGAGGTTGAAGTTTCTGATAACGCTTCTATTGCTACCAGATTCAACTTCCCTGCACCTGTATTCATCCCCGAATCTGAGGAACACTGCTTTGTATTGTTCTCCGACTCCAACGAATATAAGGTCTGGATCTCACGTATGGGTGATATTGATATCACTGGCACAAGAACGATCTCTGAACAGCCTTACGCTGGTGTGCTCTTCAAATCGCAGAACGCATCTACGTGGACCGCTGACCAGTATGAAGACTTGAAGTTCAATCTATATCGTGCTGTCTTCAATACGAGTGTGGTTGGTAATGCAACATTTACCAACGCCGAACTGGGTCTTGGTAACGATGGTATTAGTTCCTTGAACGTCAACCCTCTGGTTACTATCCAACCTAAGCAACAGATCACATTCCCGACTGGCCAATCATATAACTTCACGATTGGTGCTCGTGTCATCCAGACTCCTTCTGGTGCTGAGGGTACAATCGAAGAGTTTGACTCCACCTCGAACCCACAGACAATGACTGTGACTGGCATCGTTGGTGACTTTGAGCAAGGTTTCCTCGATGGTAATGGAGATCCATTCCAAGCATTGAAGTCTTCCCAGTCTATCGTTACTATTGTAATGTCTACCGTCAACAACGGTGTATTTGAAGCAGGTAACGTTATCACTGGTTCTTCTTCTGGTGCTACTGCTGTGGTTACTGCCTACGATGGAGGAACACAGACCATCACTGCTAACTATGTTGATAGTCAGTTTGATACCGCTAACGACACCCTGTCTGAACCAGGTGGTGTGTCGGGTACAATGACTTCTGCTGTATACAGTGGTGACTCCTACATCGCATACCCTGCTATTGCTCCTTCTACTCGTACAGAAGATAAGAAGGTTGCAGTCATCCACGCCAACCACGGTATGCACAACAGATCCAACAACGTTGAGATCAAGAACGTTGAGTCTGAGATTCCGCCGACTGAGTTGACTGCAACTCTGTCTAGTAGTGCTACTACAATTAGTGTTGCTAACGCTGGATCTTTCCATAAGATTATCAACGGTAGAGCAATCTCTACTACCAATCCTGGTTATGTTATGCTCACGTCGCGACCTGCACCTCCTCGTGTTGGTGCGCTGCCTGGTTCTGATGGTGCTACTGAGAGCTGGTTCGAGATCCTGCCTTTGGTAACTAAGGAAGTTATCGCATACTCTGCTATCAGTGATGATGGTCAGACTATTACTGTTGCACCTTCGGGTAGAGCAAATGATGGTACTGCTGCCCAAGAATGGCCTACTGGTACTACGGTTGCTTGTTACAACCTTGATGGTATTCCTCTGACGGAGATCAATAAGGTACACACCAGCATCCAAGATCCCACGACTGATTCTTATACCTTAGTAACACAATCTGTTGCAACTGCTGGCATTAGAACTGGTGGATACAGAGTGTCGGCAACCAAGAATATTCCGTTTGAACTGATCACACCTACCATCCAGATCATGCAGTTCAAGGAAACTGGTGTGTCTCCAACACTGAATACTACATCTGGTACATCCATCGGTAACGGTGGAACTGTTGTTGACCAAGCATCCTTCGTGAACAACGGTGTATATGACAACATCCAACTTAATGATGAGAACTACTTCGACAACCCCAGAATGATTTGCTCCAAGATTAATGAAGCAAACAAACTGGAAGGTAACAAGTCTTTGACTATGAAGATCAATTTTGACACTAGCGTAAACAACCTCTCACCTGTGGTTGACCTTGACCGTGTGTCTGTGATCACAACATCTAATAAGATCAATAGTTGGGAAGGTGGACCTCAGATACTGGGTCTGCAATCTGAAATCAACCCACAGGGTGATGTATCTACACTGCCTTACGGTGACCAGAACGATGCTGTTTACTTGACAAGAGTTGCTAGACTTGCTAACGTTTCTAGATCCATTCGTGTTATGGTATCCATGCAGCGTTATGGTGATTCTAACATTGACATCTACTATCGTATCCAAAAACCTGGTTCCGAGAAGCAGATGAATGATATTGGTTTCCAGAAAATCCCAGTCCCCGAAGTCGGTTCAACTAACGTCGGTGAGGAAGAGTGGGAAGACTTTGAATACGTGGTCGAAGGCGAGGAGTTCCAAGCATTCCAGATTAAGATCGTAATGAAGTCTAAGAACCAAGCGAAAGTACCACTGATCAAAGATATGAGAGCAATCGCATTCGCATCATGAGCAAGTTCGGAGTACCTAAATACATACCAGTGGAGGGGGACGAGAACCGTGGTCTCTTTCGAGACAAGGATTCTAATGCTATCCTCCTCCGCGATAAGGATGTCTATGATAGTTACATGCAGTCCTATCGAGAAAGACAAAAGAAAAAACAAGACTTCTCCTCTTTACAACAAGAGGTGAATGATCTAAAATCTGATGTGTCGGACATCAAGAGTCTGCTTTTGCAATTAGTAAACAAGGAGAGTAAGTAATGCCAGCTGACGTGACTGAAACACAAGATCCCAAGGATCTTCTGAATAACTTTCGTACTCGTTATAACAACATCATCCAAGAGACGAAAGAGATGCAACAAAAGATTCGTGAGAACGAACAGACCGCTCTGAAACTCATGGGAGCAATCGAAACTCTGGAATATCTTCATCCACCCGACGAAGATGAACCAGAAGAAACAACCGAAGAATGACAAAGGGGACCTTCGGGTCCCCTTTTGTTTTGGGTATAAATAGACAAGAGACACCTGACCCTGCTAGCGTTCGATAAGCAATGGCAAATAGAATCCAATTAAGACGTGACGGCGCTCAGCAGTGGGCAAACGTCAATCCTATCCTCGCCCAAGGCGAACTTGGTATTGAACTAGATACCTCTCGTCTGAAAATCGGGGACGGTGTGACTCAGTGGAACTCGCTTAAATATGAGCGACCATTGGAAGCAGACTCTAACATTGCCAACACTCTGGTAAAGAGAGACGCTGACGGTAACTTTGAAGCAGGTGCCATTACTGCCTCACTGATTGGTAACGCTGCTACTGCAACTAGACTTGCCAACGCTAGAAACTTCACCCTGACGGGTGACATGTCAGGTTCTGCCTCGTTTGATGGTTCTGCTAACATCAACATCACGGCAGAACTGAACTACCAACCTGGTCTGCCTCACTATGATGAGGAGGACCTGAATGCTACTGGTACATACACACAGTTGACCATTGACTCTCGTGGTCGTGTTGTTACAGGCAACAACCCCACTACTTTGGCAGGATTCGGTATTACTGACGCACAGACGTTAGACCCTAACCTAACCTCCATTGTTGCCATCTCAACACTTGGTATGTTGACCAGAACTGGTTCTGGTACATATGCCACACGTCAGGTAACTGGTGCTCCTGGTCGTATTGTTACCTCTAATGCTAACGGTCAGACTGGCAACCCGCTGGTGGACCTTGCTGATACGCCAGTCGTTGTTGGTTCTTACAACCCAACTGGTTCTGTCTCACTGGATCAACCAGAAACTTCTGTTGCAGAGTCTGGTACGATTCACCAGACAGTCAATACAACTGAATTTACTGTTGACAGATATGGTCGTCTAACCTATGCCGTCACTGCACCTATCTCTACTGCAAGAGAAGGTACTCTGGCACCCGTCTATGATAATGCCACCGCTTACGCTCGTTATGATAAGGTCAAGAATGGAGATGATCGCCTGTATGAGGCTATCCTTCCTATTAACGCTGGCGGCGGTGAACCGACACACACAGATACCTCCGATACAGGGTCTTGGAGATATCTCGGATCTGCTCTGACACCTCAGAAGGGTCTTGCATCCTTCTCCCAAGAAGACTTTGATGTAACTGAGTGGGATCACGCTGGCGGTATCCAAGGTGGTTACGTCAAGATTGCTGATCGTGGCGTTGACAACCTCCAACTACAAAACAATAGAGTCTCCTTTGCTGATGGAAATACAAAAGAAGACTTTGAACTTGATCAGGAACTTACTGCAACCACTGGATACAGAGGATTCAACTATCTTAACTATATCAAAGTTAATGATACGAGTGGTAATCTTCTGTTTGGGGCTAACAATACAGGGGACTCTGGCGCTGGCGAGATTGATGTCAACGTCCGTTCCTATTTTTCTGATCCCAATATCGATCTGGATGGCGCTCTGGATCAACTCATTGATAAGTA